>ERZ1023231.5-NODE-5-length-222946-cov-123.749380_pt1 | contig 222946 bp, 217 predicted proteins | sample MGYA00380452_ERZ1023231 | MGnify/ENA primary metagenome ERZ1023231 (study PRJEB33173, sample SAMEA4830412) | metagenome | study: EMG produced TPA metagenomics assembly of the PRJEB25223 data set...
ACCTTATTTTAAACCCCTCTTTGCAGAAGCAAAGGGGGGTTTTGTTTGGGGGTTGGTGATCAGAATATATATAGCAACCTAAATAATAACCAATAGATAGACTGACCTTATAGCACTTAATTAAATCCGCTATTTTGTTATCTGTTTTTGGCCAATCGTGATGGTGCATTTACATAAATCTGACATGGGTATTCTTTGTGTTTATTTTTATTATAATTTAGGCTCTGTTATCTCAAATAATACTTTAAAAAATAAAATCAGTTTTTTATTACCATGTGTTGTGTTATATTTAATAAGTTATGATAAATAGTTAATGTAATAAAGTGATTTTAGATCTAGAAAGGGCATAACCCATGAAAAACACCAACAAAACAATGAACAACACACGGCTTGGCACAGCCATTTTATCAATACTCGTTTTATCACTATCGTGGTTGCACACCCCTGCCCATGCAGAGCCAATGGGCATATTACCAAAGGGTGAAGGCGTCATTTATCAAAATGAATTGGGCATTCAAACGGTGCGAAAAACTTTTAGCAAAGACACCCCAATGAAGCGTCATAATCACCCAAACGACATTGTTACCTTGACTGTTACCAATGGTTTGGCACAGGTGTTATTAAATGGTCAAGAAGCACATACGCTGTCTTCAGGTGATGTGCTTATTTTTGATGGCAAGCATGACATTGAAGGCACCTTTTTAGAAACGACAACGGTGGTGGTAACCTTGGTATCCAAAGATAAAACCGCAAACAATCACTTAAATCCAGCACATCACCATCATCACGCTCATTAAAACACACCATAAAAAACAGCAGTAAAAACACGCCAAGCTCATCAAAAGCTTGGTGTGCGTCTGTTATGACCATTTATGACTGTTTATGAGTGTTATGACCGTCATTCAACTGGCTCATCACCATAATACTTAACCCCAATCTTAATGGGTTCTCGTCCTTGGCTGCGGCGAAAATTATTGGTATCACGCAGTGAGTAAGCACAGCCACAATATTCTTGTTGATAAAAATGCTCTCGTTTGCTAATCTCAATCATGCGATTACTGCCACCGCCTTTACGCCAGTTAAAATCCCAATATTCAAGGTCGTCATAAGGGGCAGCGGCACGATGACCACAATCATTAATCTGAGCCATGTTCTTCCATCGTGAGATGCCCAAAGAACTGGTTATCACAGGAAAACCATGCTCGTGGGCGTATAGGGCGGTGCGCTCAAATCGCATGTCAAAACACATGGTACATCGTCTGCCTCGCTCAGGGTCTTGCTCCATGCCTTTGGCACGGGCAAACCAGTTGTCCATGTCATAATCAGCATCAATGAATGGTATGCCATGCTTTTGGGCAAAGGCGATAATATTTAAAACCTATATAGCCTTTAGCATACTTTAGTTTAATTAATATTTTATTTATATTTACGAATGAAACAAATTTTGATTAAAGATAAGTTATTAAAGATAATAAAAACATAAAGCGATCAATTGACCAGTTTGGTTTGCCAAAGTATGTGGCTAACTATGATTTGGCTTGGGGATTGTTGTGGTGTTTAGAATGGCTGCTTTAATCTGATAAAACTGTTTTGATTTATCGTGAAACTATAAAAAATATTGTTTTTGGCTGCCGTTTTTGGAAGAGTGTTTAATTTTTGTGCTGTTTATTCTACCTGCTAATTACCCATAAAATCTGTGAAATTGATGGCGAAACGTTGTCAGATAAGGTAGAATATTCTGTTATCTGATTTTATTTTCTTTTGATAAGCACTTTATATGACTGCAAAAAAACCAACTGATATTTCCCATATTCGTAATTTTTCTATTATTGCTCATATCGATCATGGTAAGAGTACTTTGGCCGATCGTTTTATTCAAGTTTGTGGTGGTTTGTCAGACCGTGAGATGCAAGCTCAAGTGCTAGATAGTATGGATATTGAGCGTGAACGAGGAATCACGATCAAGGCACAATCGGTAACTTTGTACTATAATCATCCCAATGGCGAAACATATCAACTCAATTTTATTGATACGCCCGGCCATGTGGATTTTAGTTACGAAGTATCTCGTTCATTAGCGGCTTGTGAAGGTGCATTGCTTGTTGTTGATGCTGCTCAAGGTGTTGAGGCGCAAAGTGTTGCAAATTGTTATACAGCAGTAGAACAGGGGCTTGAGGTTTTACCTGTTTTAAATAAAATTGATTTACCCCAAGTTGAACCTGAGCGAGTGATTGAAGAGATTGAAGATATCATTGGTATTGAGGCTGTGGAAGCACCGAGAGTATCTGCTAAAACTGGGGTTGGTATCGAAGAATTATTAGCAACATTGTGCGATGTTATTCCTGCTCCAAAAGGTAATCGTGAGGCACCGCTGCAGGCTTTGATTATTGATTCTTGGTTTGATAATTATTTGGGTGTCGTGTCATTGGTGCGTGTGCGTGAAGGTCAGGTATCCAAAGGCGATAAAATTTTTATTAAATCAACTGGTGAGACGCACATTGTGACCTCGGTTGGGGTTTTTACACCAAAATCACTAGAAACCGATGTGCTACATGCAGGCGAAGTAGGTTTTGTCATTGCAGGGATTAAGGATATCCAAGGCGCTCCTGTGGGCGATACCATTACGCATGCCAAAACACCAGATGTAGAAAATATTCCAGGATTTCAAAAAGTTACGCCTCAAGTCTATGCAGGGATGTTCCCGATTGATTCCAGTGATTTTGAAAAATTTCGTGAGGCATTACAAAAGCTTCAAATTAATGATGCAGCACTATTTTTTGAGCCTGATACTTCTGAAGCACTTGGGTTTGGTTTTCGCTGTGGATTTTTGGGCATGCTGCACATGGAAATCATTCAAGAGCGGCTTGAGCGTGAATATGATCTTGATTTGATTACGACAGCACCATCGGTCATTTATGAAATTGTCAAGAAAAATGGTGATATTATTTATGTAGATAACCCATCCAAACTACCTGATACAGGTGTCATTGCTGAGTTTCGTGAGCCGATCGCTCGTTGCCATATCTTGGTACCTCAAGAATATTTAGGCAATGTCATTACCTTGGCGATTGAGCGTCGAGGTGTGCAAGTGGATATGAAATTTATGGCACGGCAAGTACAGGTTATATTTGATATCCCAATGGGTGAGGTTGTGATGGATTTTTTTGATAAATTAAAATCTGCCAGCCGTGGTTTTGCATCGTTAGATTATGGTTTTGAGCGTTATGAAGCGGATAAATTGGTTCGTGTTGATGTGCTGATTAATGGCGAAAAGGTGGATGCATTGGCGATGATTTGCCATCAAGAACATGCACGCCGCCGTGGCAATCAGTTGGTTGAAAAAATGAAAGAGTTGATTCCTCGCCAAATGTTTGATGTGGCCATTCAAGCAGCGATTGGCAGTCAAATCATTGCAAGAAGCACGGTTAAAGCCATGCGTAAAGATGTCTTGGCAAAGTGCTATGGTGGTGATGTCAGCCGTAAGAAAAAATTGCTTGAAAAACAAAAAGCAGGTAAAAAACGCATGAAGCAAGTTGGCAGTGTTGAAATTCCCCAAGAGGCTTTCTTGGCAGTCTTGAAAGTTGACAGTTGAATAATTTTGATGCTGTGTCGCTGTATAAATTTGGTGCATTTGCCGTAGGAGAATTTGGTGAATTTTGATATTAATTTAGTGATCGTACCGATAACTTTGGTGTTTTTGCTGATTTGGTTGGTGGATAAGCTTGTCTTAAAACAACATTTTGCCATCAAGCATCATGCCAAAGAAGTTAAGTTTACTGAAACTCAACTTTCAATGCATAAACAAAAACTTGAGCTGGCTTTAGCAAATTATGGCATGCGTAGTGATGCCCAAAGTTATACACCTGATGCTCATGCTCCAAGTGATTTGTATAGCGCCTATCAGGATTATCAGGCAAGCCGTGTCAAACTTGCTGCTTTGGTAGGCAATCCTCCCAATCATATTGCAGTTGTACGGTGGGCTTATGAATTTTTGCCCATTTTGTTGGCGATTGTGATTGTACGAGCATTTGTGATTGAGCCGTTTAATATCCCATCATCTTCTATGGTGCCAACTTTATACACAGGCGATTTTATTATTGTCAATAAAGCAGCTTATGGGCTTCGTTTGCCAATTATACATACTAAGATTTTGGATACAGGCAACCCCAAACGAGGCGATGTTGCTGTTTTTCGTTATCCTGTGAATGATAATATTTATTTTATTAAGCGAGTAATTGGCTTGCCTGGAGATACGGTAAGCTTTAATCGTGGGGTGTTGTCGATTAATGGTGAAAAGGTAGAAACGACGGCGGTGAATTATCAAATGCCAAGTGTGTTATTGGATAAAATGTTGCCCAATATGATTCATGGTCAAACACTTAGCGATGCAGACCGAGCAGGTTTTGGGCGTCAAGAAGAATATTTGGCACGCTATCAAACTGAAAATTTGGGCAACCATACTTATACTGTACGATATGTTATAAATTCAAACTCATCAGCAGAAGCACCATTTTTAATTGAGCACTCACCAGAGGTGGTTGATTCTCATGGAGAACAATGGTCAATTGTGATTCCTGAAGGTCAATTTTTTGTGATGGGTGATAACCGTGATCGTAGTGATGATGGTCGTTTTTGGGGCTTTGTGCCAGAATCTAATCTGTCGGGTAAGGCAACTTATATTTGGATGCATAAAGAGTCAGGTTTTAGATTACCAAGTTTTGGGCGTAATGGTACAATTGATTAAGATTGGAGTATGTGGTGGCAAATAAATCACCAAAAACCATGAAGATGTCACAAAAGGTGACCAAAACTCCTGATCAGATGCCTTATTTTTCTGATTTTGAACAAGGGTTGCCTGTGCTTTATGCTAAGCTTGGTTATACTTTTAAAGATGTGTCGCTACTTTGTCGTGCTTTAACCCATCGTTCTTATGATCCTAAAAAAAGCTATGAGCGTCTGGAGTTTTTGGGGGATGCACTGCTAAGCTCAATTATTACAAAAGCGTTATTTGCACAGTATCCTAAGCATGATGAAGGCAAGCTTACACGAATGCGAGCAGCTTTAGTACGCCAAGAAACCCTCGTGCAGATTGCTGACCACCTTGAATTGTCTCGGTATCTGATTTTGGGAGTTGGCGAGCGTAAAGGTGGGGGTCGCCACCGTGCATCAATTTTGGCGGATGCAGTCGAGGCACTCATTGCTGCTGTGTATTTGGATAATTTAAACAGTGATGGCGAAAATATTATTCATCGTATGGTGATGGATTGGTACAAAGATCTGATTCAAGAGGTAGGTCAAGAACAGGTACTCAAAGATGCCAAATCTCGTCTACAGGAGCTACTTCAGGGCAATCGCTTACCATTACCAACTTATGAACTTATCCAAACTTTGGGTAGTGCGCCTAATCAAGTGTTTGTCGTTCGCTGCCATTGTACGGTTGTCGGCGTTGACCCCATTATCGAAACAGGTGCCAGCCGCCGTATTGCTGAACAAAAATGTGCCGAAAGAATGATTAATCAATTAAATAAATTATTGCCTAATAGTTAAGTTTGCTTTAAAGATATTAGCCAAAGTGCAATCATAAGGAAAAATATGTCTGATAATACCAAGACCCATAGCAATGAAGATACCATTTCGGCGTTTTTTGAGAATCGATCAACACCAAAAAATGAGTCTTTTAGGGCAGGGTTTGTTGCAATTGTTGGGCGTCCCAATGTTGGCAAATCAACGCTTATGAATCACATGCTTGGACAAAAGCTGTCGATTACTTCAAGAAAGCCACAGACAACCCGCCATCGTATTCATGGTATCTTGACAGATGAAGATAGGCAAATTGTGTTTGTTGATACACCCGGAATTCACAGTAAAGAGGTGCGTGCTATCAATGAGCGAATGAATAAAGCTGCCATTTCTGCGTTAGCTGATGTGGATGTGGTGCTGTTTGTGGTTGATGGCATTCAATGGCGAGAAGATGATTTATTAACGCTTGAGAAGTTATCAGCGACCAATTTACCCGTTATCTTAGTCATTAATAAAGCAGATACCGTTAAAGACAAATCAAAACTTTTGCCTGTCATCGAAAGCTTTAGCGAAAGTTTTGATTTTGCAGATATCATCCCTGTTTCTGCACTTCGTCGCCATAATCTTGATCGATTACAGTCTGTCATTGGTGAGTATTTGCCGATCAGACCAGCCATTTTTGATGCTGAACAAATTACTGACCGCTCAGAGCGTTTTTTAGCATCAGAGATTATTCGAGAAAAAATCATGCGTATCTCTGGTGATGAAGTGCCTTATGATTTGACGGTACAAATTGATACCTTTAAAGATGAGCCTGCACATAAAGACCCAGAGACAGGAAAATGGCGTAAAGCGGTGACATTCATTGATGCGACAATTTTTGTAGAGCGTGCAGGTCAAAAATCAATTATCATTGGCGATAAAGGGGCAAAAATCAAACAAGTTGGTATTGATGCCCGTAAAGATATGGAAGTGTTATTTGACCGAAAAATTATGCTGACTTTATGGGTAAAAGTTAAGCGTGGTTGGAGTGATGATGAGCACGCCCTCAATAGTTTGGGTTATTAAGTCAAATATTTTGAGATACATTCATGCGTGCCACTGCACTTAATGGCTATCTGCTTCATCAGCGTCCTTATCAAGAAAAGCGGGCAATTTATCAATTCTTTTCGTATGAAAAGGGCGTGGTACATGGTATCGGTGGGCGTGGCATGCCTTTGTTTACGCCCATTTGGCTTATGTCAAGTGGTACAAAGTCATTAAAAAGCTTTGGTCAAATCAGCTTGGGATTTTCAGATGAATTTGTGCGGCAACTAACAGCACAGTCAAACGAAGCGGCTTATCATCCAGCAAGTTATGGTTTGATGACAGGGCGAGTGCAGTATGCACTGTTATATATGAATGAGATACTTGATAAGCTACTTGCCACCGAAAGTCCTTGTCCTAAGCTGTGGCAAGTTTATCATACCAATATGACCAAACTTCATGCATTGGATCGGTTATCGCTGATGGCAGTAGATAAGATGCAGGCAATGAAGCTTTACTTACGCAGCTTTGAAAGAGGACTGTTTTCAGAGCTTGGGGTTATGATGGATTTTTGTGTTGATGGGCATGGTGTGCCGATCAATGCCGATGCCATGTATTGCTTTATACCTCAAATGGGTTTTATGTTAGCACATCTTGTACGGACGCAAATTGACCCTAAGATTCGGTTTGATGGCGTATGTTATACAGGCTCACAAATTTTACAGATGGGTGCTGCAATGGAAGAGCCAGAACTTGCTTTGGAGTTTTTGGATCAATTTAGCCAAATCCAAAAGGCAGTTTTGGATAATTTATTGAACCATCAGCCCTTACATAGTCGCACATTATGGCAACAAAGTATCCAATATTTGCAATAGCGATTTAACTACATTAAGGAATATGATGAATATACCATTATTAGGTGTCAATATCGATCACATTGCCACATTACGAAATGCACGAGGTGTCGGCTATCCTTGCCCCATTAAAGGAGCGCTGATTTGTGAGCAAGCGGGCGCATCAGGGATTACCTTGCATTTGCGAGAAGATCGTCGACATATTCAAGATGAAGATGTTTATGAATTGATTGGGCAATTGACCACACGCATGAATCTTGAGATGGCAGTCACTGATGAGATGCTAAATATTGCCCTAAAGGTACGACCAGCATGGGTGTGTTTAGTACCAGAAAAACGCCAAGAGCTGACTACAGAAGGTGGGCTTGATATCGCCAATTTATCAAATATTCAAGCATTTATACACAGTCTTCAGCAGGCGGATATTAAGGTTTCTTTATTCATCGATCCAGATCCGCATCAAATTGATGCTGCAATTGCTTTGGGTGCTGATGCGATTGAACTGCATACGGGAGCTTATGCTCAAGCGACTTTACAAAATAATCAAAAGCTTGTTGATAAAGAGCTTGACCGTATTCAAAAAGCCGTTGCAATGGCACAAAAAAAATCATCATTATTGATTAATGCAGGTCATGGTTTGACGCGTGATAATGTTGCAGCGATTGCCCAAATTGATGGTATTCATGAGCTGAATATCGGGCATGCATTGATTTCAGATGCGATATTTATGGGGCTTGATAATGCAGTCAAGGCAATGAAAATGGCTTTTGTTCAAGATAAAACGACCAATCATTGATGCGTTAGAAAGAAAATCGTAAATAATGATGACTATTGTGTAATATTATGTATTTTTGTTCAAAAAAAGGTTGTAAAAAAATTCATTTACCATTAAGCTAAGCCCACAAGCCACAATGAATACCTATTGGTTTGACTCATTAGTCACTAAGAATCTGCAAAATTTTGTAACAGATTATTGGCAGGTCTTGGATCGCTATGCTAAAATAGGTGCGGTAATCTTGAAAAACCAACCATTCCTTGGAGGAATTTATGAAATTTAATAAAATCGCTCTTGCGGTCATCGCAGCCGTTGCAGCTCCAGTTGCAGCTCCAGTTGCTGCTCAAGCTGGTGTGACAGTCAGCCCACTACTACTTGGCTATCATTACACTGACGAAGCCCACAATGATCAACGCAAAATCTTACGCACTGGCAAGAAGCTAGAGCTAGATGCTACTAATGCACCTGCACCAGCTAATGGCGGTGTCGCACTGGACAGTGAGCTATGGACTGGTGCTGCGATTGGTATCGAACTTACGCCATCAACTCAATTCCAAGTTGAATATGGTATCTCTAACCGTGATGCAAAATCTTCAGACAAATCTGCACATCGCTTTGATGCTGAGCAAGAAACCATCAGCGGTAACTTTTTGATTGGTACTGAGCAGTTCAGCGGCTACAATCCAACAAATAAATTCAAGCCCTATGTCTTGGTTGGTGCAGGTCAATCTAAAATTAAAGTAAATGCAATTGATGGTTATACAGCAGAAGTAGCCAATGGGCAAAACATTGCAAAAGATCAAGCTGTAAAAGCAGGTCAAGAAGTTGCTGAGTCTAAAGACACCATCGGTAACCTAGGTCTTGGTGCTCGCTACTTAGTCAATGATGCCCTTGCACTTCGTGGTGAAGCCCGTGCTATCCATAATTTTGATAACAAATGGTGGGAAGGCTTGGCGTTGGCTGGTTTAGAGGTAACTTTGGGTGGTCGTTTGGCACCTGCAGTACCAGTAGCACCAGTGGCAGAACCTGTTGCTGAACCAGTTGTTGCTCCAGCACCTGTGATCCTCCCTAAACCAGAACCTGAGCCTGTCATTGAGGAGGCACCAGCTGTAATTGAAGATATTGTTGTTGATTCAGACGGAGATGGTGTGCCTGATCATCTGGATGCCTGCCCAGGAACTCCAGTAAACACTGTTGTTGATCCACGCGGTTGCCCAGTACAGGTTAATTTGGTAGAAGAGCTTCGCCAAGAGTTGCGTGTATTCTTTGATTATGATAAATCAATCATCAAACCACAATACCGTGAAGAAGTTGCTAAGGTTGCTGCACAAATGCGTGAATTCCCAAATGCAACTGCAACCATTGAAGGTCACGCATCACGCGATTCAGCACGCTCAAGTGCACGCTACAACCAGCGTCTATCTGAAGCTCGTGCTAATGCTGTTAAATCAATGCTATCTAACGAATTTGGTATCGCTCCAAACCGCCTAAATGCAGTTGGTTATGGCTTTGATCGTCCTATCGCTCCAAATACTACTGCTGAAGGTAAAGCGATGAACCGTCGTGTAGAAGCAGTAATCACTGGTAGCAAAACAACGACTGTTGATCAAACCAAAGATATGATTGTTCAATAATTGCACATGAGTATTTGGTAATCAGCTTGAATTCTCAAGCCTTATCGATAAAAAAGCCACCTTTTTGGTGGCTTTTTTATTTGGTGTAAATTTTTGGTTCAGTTAGACTGATTTATGTTATAATAAGCGGTTTTCTTAGCTTTTGAATAAATCAGATGAGTTAAGCCAACTGACTGATTTTATCAATTGAGTTATTTTTAAGCCTTTTATCAGTTCGGGCATATCGCACGACTATTAATCTTTATATGAGTATTTATGGCAGACGACATTAAGCATTTACGCAATATTGCAATCATCGCTCACGTTGACCACGGTAAAACTACCTTAGTTGATAAACTTTTACAGCAATCAGGCGCTTTGGGTGAGCGTTCTGGTGAAATCGAACGCGTGATGGACTCAAATGCCCTTGAGTCTGAACGAGGGATTACGATTCTGGCAAAAAATACCGCCATTCGATGGACTGATAAGCGTACTAACACTGAGTATCGTATCAATATCGTTGATACCCCAGGGCATGCCGATTTTGGTGGCGAGGTTGAGCGTGTCATGTCGATGGTTGACTGTGTATTATTATTGGTGGATTCTCAAGAAGGTCCCATGCCACAAACACGATTTGTGACTCAAAAAGCATTTGCTCGTGGACTTAAACCGATTGTTGTCATTAACAAAATTGACAAGCCAGCCGCTCGTGCAGATTGGGTAATTGACCAAGTCTTTGATTTGTTTGACAGTTTAGATGCGACTGATGAGCAGTTAGATTTTCCTATTGTCTATGCATCGGGTATTAATGGGATTGCAGGACTTGAACCAGACAATCTTGCTGATGATATGACGCCACTATTTGAGACGATTGTTGATATCGTTGAGCCTCCTAAGGTGGATGTTGACGGTCCATTTCAAATGCAAATATCAAGCCTTGACTACAATAGCTTTGTTGGGGTGATTGGGGTTGGTCGTATTCAAAGAGGCTCTGTAAAAACAAATACGCCCGTTGCAATCATTGATAAAGATGGCAATAAACGCAATGGACGAATTTTAAAAATTATGGGCTACCATGGTCTTGAGCGTGTTGATGTTGAATCGGCTCAGGCAGGAGACATTATCTGTATTACAGGTATTGATTCTTTGAACATCTCTGATACGATTTGTGACCCACAACATGTTGAAGCCCTGCCAGCACTGTCTGTTGATGAGCCGACGGTCTCGATGACTTTTCAGGTTAACGACTCACCATTTGCTGGCAAAGAAGGTAAGTTTGTAACTTCTCGTAATATCCGTGAACGCCTTGACCGTGAATTGATTCATAATGTTGCACTGCGTGTTGAAGATACAGACAGCCCTGAAAAATTTAAAGTTTCAGGTCGTGGCGAGTTACATTTGTCGGTATTGATTGAAAATATGCGTCGTGAAGGTTTTGAGCTTGGCGTATCACGCCCGCAAGTCATCATGAAAGAGATTGATGGCGTCATGTGTGAACCGTATGAAAATGTTACTTTTGATGTTGAGGAACAGCATCAAGGAGCAGTCATGCAGGAGATGGGCAACCGTAAAGGTGAGCTGACGAATATGGAGGTTGACGGCAAAGGTCGTATTCGTATTGAAGCTACTGTGCCTTCTCGTGGCTTAATTGGTTTTCGCTCGGCGTTTTTGACCATGACTTCAGGCACAGGTATTATGACTTCCAGCTTTAGCCACTATGGTCCTGTCAAAGATGGTACGGTAGCCAAGCGTCAAAATGGTGTGCTGGTATCAATGGTAACAGGTACCTGTTTGGCTTATGCTTTATTTAGCCTACAAGAGCGTGGTCGTTTGTTTGCTAAGCCACAGCTTGAAGTGTATGAAGGCATGATTATTGGCATTAATTCTCGTTCAGATGACATGGTGGTAAACCCGACCAAGGCCAAGCAGTTGACTAATATTCGAGCGTCAGGCTCTGATGATGCGATTATTTTAACCCCAGCGCTGGATTATACACTTGAGCAGGCACTTGAGTTTATCGAAGATGATGAATTGGTTGAGGTGACACCTAAATCGATCCGTATCCGCAAGCGGTATTTGACTGAAAATGAGCGTAAGCGTTTTGGTCGTAAAAAAGATTGATAATTTGGTGAATTTTCATCATATTTAAGTCATTTTATAAAGACAATTTTAAAAAGGGTTTAGTTAATAAACCCTTTTTTTGATAATTTTTTTGTTCAAATGGTATGACTTTTAGGCATAATCATGGTCAGCTTTTGATTTTTATGCTTTAACCTTTGGTTTAGCTGGCTTTTATTGAAGTTAAAAACTTTTTCATGATTAAGTTAAAAATCAATACCAAAGCACTAAACTTGATTTTTTTTGGGGCGTGACCAACCGATAATGGTGGCTTGTTTCGCTCTAGCCAAGGTCAAAGCATTGTCTTTGGCATCTTTGGTGATGACTGATCCTGCACCGATTGTTGCACCCATACCGACAGTCACAGGAGCAACTAAGCTTGAATTACTGCCGATGAACGCACGATCACCAATTGTGGTGGTAAACTTATTGATGCCATCATAGTTACAGGTAATTACACCAGCACCAATATTGACATTTTGCCCGATGATACTATCGCCAGCATAGCTTAGATGATTAATCTTACTGCCAACACCTACGGTCGTTTTCTTAGTTTCTACAAAATTACCAATTTTGACATCATCTGATAGTATGGTTTTTGGTCTTATATGGGCAAATGGTCCAATGCTAACATTTTGACCAATCATACTATCATCAATGACACAGTTGGGTTTAATATGTGTTTGGTTGCCAATATGACTATTTGTAATGACATTGCCCGCATCAATCTGCACGCCCATGCCCAGATGGACATCACCGACAAATACTGTATTAATATCAATAAAAACATCTCGATCGCAGGTCAATTTGCCACGAATATCGACACGATTTGGGTCGGCAAACTGTACGCCAGCGATTTGTAATTGATGAATTTGGTGTGATTGAAAATCTCGCTCAAGATTGGCAAGCTGAATACGATCATTCACGCCTTCAATTTCAAAGGCAAACTTAGGTTCAATGGTTACAATTTCAACGCCATCATCAACAGCCAATTTGATAATATCTGTCAAATAATATTCGCCTTGAGCATTGTTATTGTTCAGTATGGGTAGATATTTATGAAGCAACGCATTATCCACACAATAGATGCCACTGTTAATCTCTGTGATTAATTTTTGTTGTACATCGGCATCTTTTTCCTCAACGATGGCAACGACCTTGCCCTGATCTCGGACAATCCGACCCAAACCAAACGGCTGTTCAACTGTTAAAGTCAGCATTGAGATACCGCTGGTATTGGCTTTAACAAGGTTTTGTAAGGTTTCGGCCTGAGTTAAAGGTACATCACCATATAAAATCAGGCTTTTACCTTCTTTTGGCAGATGGGGCAATGCCATCTTGACTGCATGACCTGTGCCTAACTGCTGTGTTTGTTCGGCAAATATAACTGTATGGGTAGATAGTGCCTCTTTGACCATCTCACCGCCAAAGCCATAAACCAAAATCGTACCATCTGCTTGAATTTGTGTACAAGTATCCAAAACATGCTGAACCAAAGCCTTGCCTGCCAAGGTTTGTAAAACTTTGGGTCGGTTGGATTTCATGCGTGTGCCTTTACCAGCAGCTAAAATAATGGTATGTAGTGTCATCAGTCTTCCTTAAATTAAATCGGTGGATTAGGATTTACCGCAGGTGGGATATAGCGTTTATGACGATTGACACGGTGCTCAAATTGGCGAAAAATGAATAAAAACACCCAGCTGATCACCAAATAAATCATACCAGCGGCAAAAAACATCTCCAAATGAAGATAAGTAATGGAAATGATGTCTCGTGCCTTGTGCGTCAGCTCAACCACCGTAATTGATGCTGCCAAAGCACTCCCCTTTAGCATAAATATCACTTCATTGCTATAAGCAGGTATCATGATACCAAAGGCACGAGGTAGGATGACACGGTGTAATTTTTGCTGTTTTGACATACCAATGGCGTCGGCGGCTTCCAATTCCCCAGTAGGCACAGCCATGACCGCACCACGAACGATTTCACCGATATAGGCCGAAGTATTTAAGGTAAAGGCGATGATGGCACACCAGTATGCTTGACTAAAAATTGGATCCCAAAGAAAGGACTCTTTGAGTGCGGTAAACTGACCCAAGCCATAGTAAATTAAAAAAATCTGAACCAATAAAGGCGTGCCACGAAAGAAAAAAATATAAGTCGCTGGAATGGCACGAAGCCACAATACTGGAGACAGTCGCCATAGCCCAAGAATCACACCAAATACAAGACCCAAAGCACAAGACAGGACCACAAGCTCAATGGTCGTAACCGATGCTGCGAGTAAATCTGGAAAATAGTTAATAATTGCTTGCCAATTCCAATTCATGATTGACCCCCTGAGCGTTTGTGAAGTAGCTTGGCATACCGTGCGGCAGGGTTGGCACGAGATTCACACCACATGATAAAAAGTGTAATCACCGAAGTCAAAGCCAAATAGATAAAAGCAGCAGCTAAATAAAATGTAAAAGGTTTTTGGGTGGATTGTGCTGCACGCTGTGCAAAATACATTAAATCTTGTAAACCAATCAACGAAACCAAGGCTGTATCTTTAAGTAGTACCAAAGTTAAGTTGCCAAGACCAGGTAGTGCCACCATCCACATTTGAGGTAGAATAATGCGTGTCAATGTCTGTATTGGCGTCATACCGATGCTTTGGGCAGACTCCCATTGTCCTTTGGGAATGTCTTGAATTGCCATGCGAAAAACTTCGGTCGCATAAGCACCAAACATGATAGATAGGGCAGTAACGCCTGCCCAAAATTGACTCACATCAATGCGTCCTGTATAGCCCATTTGCTTTGCAATGGTGACTAAAATGATACTACCGCCAAAGAAGATGAAAAAAACCATCAAAAGCTCAGGTATGCCACGGACGATTGTTGTATAGGCATCGGCAATTTTTTGTAATATCCAAACGCCAGAAAGCTTGGCAAGTGCACCAAGCAAACCGAATAACAGACCAAATACCAAACTGGCAAGCCCAAGCTTTATGGTCAGAATTGTACCTTGCAATAAAATTGGGCCGTAGCCTTGTAAGTCAAACACGCTAGTACCTTAAATTATAAAATACCATCAGTTGATTGCTGTGGTTTGTCTTATTTTAAGCAACCTGCTTAGCCAATCATTAAAAGATGGTGTCACAAAAATCAAATTACCATATAAAAAGCAACTTTCGGCGATGGATTTTACCGCCGAAAGCACAGCATTTTATGCCTTTTTGGCAGTCTTATTCATTATTCAATATTAGTTGGCATACCTGCTTCACCAAAGTGCTTAATGACAATTTGTTTATAGGTGCCATCAGCCTTGATTGCAGCCAAAGCCTCATTGAATTTTTGTAATAGTGCGGTATTGCCTTTATCGACAGCAATGGAGACTTTATCATTGATATTAATGTCCCCACCTTTGATCTCAAAATTTTGACCCAAGTCCGAGCTAAGCCAAGTTAATGCTGGCAGTTTGTCAGAAATCATAGCATCAGCACGCTCATTACCTAAATCAATAAAAGCATTGTCCAGCGTATCGTACAGCTGTGGCTTGCTGTTTGGATAAGTTTGGGTTAACCATTGACTTGAGATGGTTGAACGCTGAGCAACAATTTTGGCATTATTGATGGCATCGGTGCTGCTCGGATCAAAATTTGAACCTTTTTTTGCCAAAAATACCAAAGAGTTGACAAAATAAGGCTCGCTAAAATCCACCTGCTCACTACGCTCAGGGGTGACTGACATTGCTGCAACAATGGCATCAAACTTACCTGTTTTTAATGCTGGTATAATACCGTCCCAATCTTGGGCAATGATTTGGCATTCGGTTTGCATTTTGTTGCATAACGCATTGGCGATATCCACATCAAAGCCGCCCAAACTGCCATCTGGATTGGTGTAGTTAAATGGTGCATAAGTGCCTTCGGTCGCAATACGCAAGGTGTCACCACTGGCTTTTGTGCTTTGTTCGTTTTGACCGCTACAAGCTGAGATACTAAATGTACCAACAATGGCTGCCATAAGTCCAAATGTTTTAAATTTCACAATCTACTCCTTGATTTGGTGTGACTTAAATTTTGATGGTGTAGCGTGACTTGACTAAAACCAAACACCATCGGCTTAAAATTATTGACCTAATGCTTGGCTGTTAAAGTATTTGGCAACAATCTCATCATATTTGCCATTAGTTTTTAGGCTGGCAAGTGCAGCGTCAAAATCCGCTTTTAGGCTGCTATCTTTACGCACAGCGATACCGACTTTATCACCGATATCAATGGGCATGCCTTTGATCTCAAATTCAGAGCCAGCTTCAGTGGCAAGCCAGTCAGTAGCAGGCACGACATCAGACAACATAAATTCAACACGCCCAGCGGTCAAATCAAGATAAGCGTTGTCTTGCTTATCATAAGTTTTGATGTTGGCGTCTGGATAATGTTTTTGAAGATATTCCGCTGAAACAGTTGCCTGCTGCGTTGCAACAGCTTTACCAGCGATGTCATTGATGGTGGCGGTATTGTCTTTCTTACCAATCAAAACAAGCGTATTATCAAAATAAGGCTCACTAAAGTCCACTGCATTTAGGCGTTCTTCGGTAATGGACATACCCGCCATGATGGCATCAGACTTATTGGCGTTCAAGCTTGGAATAAGACTGTCCCAGTCTTGGCTTACGATTTGACAATCTGCTTGCATCTGCTTGCATAGTGCATTTGCCAAATCAATCTCAAAGCCGACCAATTGACCTTGCTTGTCAAGATAGCTAAATGGCTTAAAGCTAGATTCAGTAGCGATAATCAATTCTTTTTGTGAGGTCGAGCTGTTAGGTGCAGCAGCAGTTTTGGTATTGGTCGTAGACTCATTGCTACAAGCAGCAAGTAAAGAAACACAAAATGCGGCTGTGGTAAATTTTAACACGGTTGTCATGATCACCTCTTAATATGCTTAATATGCAAGAATGGATAATCGACACACCAAAAGTAGGTGTGCCAAACTTAAAAAGTATCTGATTGAAAGTGAGCTTTTTCAATTTCTGCCAATTTACCGCTTTCTTTGATTTTTGCTAAAGCTGCATCAAACTCAGCTTTTAGGCTGTCGCCTTTGCGTACGGCGATACCCAAGTGATCGTTATTATCAATCTCTTCGCCGATTAAGCCAAACTCACCATTGCCCTCTTGCTTTAGCCAGTCAATAGCCGATACTTTTTCAGCCATGACTGCATGATTGCGTCCTGCTTTTGTGTCCAAATAAGCATTGGTGTAGGTGTCATGCAGCTGAACACGATTGCCATCTTTACCATCATATTTTTCGGTGATATAGGCAGCACCAGTAGTACCACGCTGACTGGCAAGGGTTTGATTGGTGATATTATTGGGATCAAAGCTGCCATCACTTTTGGCAAGCCAAACGATCGTATTTGAAAAATAAGAGTCCGAAAAATCTACTTGTGCTTGACGCTCTGGGGTGATGGACATGCCTGCGATGATGGCGTCATATTTGCCTGCCAATAAGCTTGGGATTAAGCCATCCCAATCCTGAGCAATTATCTGACAGTGAGCGTGCATTTCGGCACATAAGGCATTCATCACATCCACATCAAAACCGATAATCTGACCGCTGGCATCCGTGTCATTAAATGGTGGGTAGGCGGCTTCAGTTGCGATCACAATGCTTTTTTGGCTTGGCTGAGCGGGTGCTGTTGTTTGGGTGCTGGTTTCTTCTTTGGTACAACCCGCCAAAGTAACACAAGCGACAGTTGCCAAAGTGGCAAATGGTTTTATCATGATAATTCCTTGGGTTAATAAAAATTGGCGACAATAAAATTAGCGGTGCGATGCCATAAATTCTCGTACGCGTGCAGATTTTGGGTGGTCAAATACTTCTTTTGGTGTGCCAATCTCTTCAATGCGACCTTGGTGTAAAAATACCACTTTGCTTGAGACTTCACGAGCAAAACGCATCTCGTGCGTGACAATGAGCATGGTACGACCCTCGTCGGCCAGCTCACGCATGACAGCAAGTACTTCATTGACCAGCTCAGGGTCTAGTGCCGAGGTGGGTTCATCAAACAGCAGTACTTGTGGCTGCATGGCAAGCGAGCGAGCGATTGCGACACGCTGACGCTGACCGCCTGACAGATTGTCAGGATAGGCATCTTTTTTATCCAAAAGACCAACCTTGGTCAAAAGCCGTTCGGCATCTTTGATGGCGTCAGCTTTTGAGATACCAAGCACTTGCGTAGGGCCTTCGATGATATTTTGTAAAATGGTTTTGTGCGGCCACAAATTGAAATTTTGAAACACAAAGCCAATTTTTGAGCGTAGTTTTTCAAGTTGTTTATTATCGGCTGCAACCAATTCGCCTTTATGTGATTTAAGTTTTAATGTCTCTTGACCGACAATGATTTTTCCCGAGGTAGGCTTTTCAAGCAGATTGATGCAGCGAAGCAAGGTGGACTTACCAGAGCCTGATGAGCCTAAAATACTGATCACATCACCATCGTATGCGGTCAAAGACACACCTTTTAACACCTCAAGTGAGCCATAGCTTTTATGAATGTCTTGTAAGTCCAGAGCAATGGGGCGTGAATCGGTCATGAAAAATCCTAAAAAGGTGCAAATTAGTACAAAGGTCAGAAAAAATCTATACAGTTTCATAAAAAAAATTATCAAGATAATTCTACCCTAAAAATGCATAAAGACAAAATATTTTTCGTAATTTTTTCTATATTTATTACTATTATCAATAATTCAGGGCGTGCTTTGGGTATCGGAGAAGCAAATATGCCCTTAGGGTGATCGCTATTAATTTTGATAAACAAGCAATTTTATAAACAAGCCAATGGCATAAGCGGTATAAAGGCACGGCTTTATTTGATACTGTATAACAATTTGCAAATGTTTGGCTAATTGAATCAAATTCGCTATAATAGACAGTTATGTCAAAAAGACACCTATCGCCTGCCAACGAGTCATCATGAGTAATCTATTTCAAAATCCGACCATTGCCCGCTTTATGGGTAAGCTACCTACCATTAAGCAACTGATTTTTAGCATTTTTGGCATTGTATTGTTGGTATTTTTATTTTTATCGCTGCTGTCTTATGATCAGACGGATTCGGCATGGTCACATGTTGGCAGCCATTCAACCATTAATAATGTCGGTGGGCTACTTGGTGCTTGGGTATCAGATATTTTGCATACCTTATTTGGTTTTGGGGCATGGGTGGCTGTGCTGGTGCTGGCATATGAGCTGGTTCGGCTATGGTGGTCGCATGTTAAGCTATTTTGGGTACTAAGATTATTTGCCTATGGGCTGTTGATATTATTTGTCAGTGCCTTGCTTGCTTATATTGGTGAGATGACAAATGCTTTGCTTGCAACCCGTTTGGGCGGGGCGATTGGGTTTGAGCTACAAAAAAGCTTGGCTGGTATTTTTGGCGGGACGGTAACGGCTCTACTTTTGATCGGAATAATTATCCTCATCTCTTTGTTGAGCTTTGAGATTCGTTGGCGTTATCTGATGGGTCTGGTTTTTCATTGGATTGGCGGCGATAAATCCACCCCCAAAGTAGACTTGGAGCCTAAACCAGAAAGTGCAAACAGTACCATCAGTACCATACCAGATGAAAGTACAAGCCCTGTTACATCGGCGGTGGTAAGCACACCGCATAATCATGAAGGTGTGCTTGAGAGCTTTTTACGCCATTCTGGACTGCGTGATGAGCTAATCGCTGAGCGTGATAATGAAGCCAGCAAACAAGCTGCCAAAGCAGAAGCGGAAAACATTTACCAAGAAACGCAACAAGCAGCTACAACTGACCCGATGAAGTATCGTCATGATAAGTTGGATGACGCAACGCATTTGGGTGAGCCAAATGAGTCGTCCAACCAGATCGTCATTAATAACAACCCATCAACCGTAGAGCGATTTAAAACAATTCAAAAAGTTGGCCCCAACTTTGATGAAAATCAGGCGACTGAAGTTAAAACCACCAAGGACACCAAGCCTACCCAAGAGCAGACGCATCAGACACCCAAACCAAAACAATCAGCAACGCCTGTACAGTCTCGTGCGATGGATACCTTAAGCTATCGTTTGAGTTTAACACCGATTCCTGAGCTGGATTTATTGGATAAGCCCAATTTATCCAATAAACCTAAAGTGAGCGATGATGAACTGCAGCAAGCTTCAGAGCTTTTGGAGATTAAACTTCAAGAATTTAATATTCAAGCTCAAGTTGTCTCAGCCATGGTTGGTCCTGTGGTCACACGCTTTGAGGTTGAGCTTGCACCAGGTGTCAAGGCAAGCCGAGTCACACGCATCTCTCAGGATTTGGCACGCTCGATGTCCAAAGCATCTTTGCGTGTGGTTGAGGTGATTCCAGGTAAGCCGTATATTGGTATTGAGGTACCCAATCAAAAGCGTGAGATGGTGCATTTGCTTGAGCTGTTGGATACTAAAGATTATCAAAGTCCAAATAACCAAATTGCCATCGCTGTCGGTAAAGACATCAGCGGCAAGCCTGTGATTGCTGATTTGGCAAAAGCACCCCATATGCTGGTGGCAGGCACGACAGGGTCGGGTAAATCGGTATTGGTGAACTCATTTTTATTATCTATGCTACTAAAATACACGCCCGATGAGCTTAAACTTGTACTCATTGACCCAAAACAGCTTGAACTTGCCAACTATGGCGACATTCCGCATCTATTGACCCCTGTCATCACTGATATGAAAGATGCGGTTGCTGCTTTGACTTGGTGTGTCAATGAAATGGAACGCCGTTATCAGCTGATGAGCAAGCTTCGAGTGCGAAAAATCAGTGAATTTAATAAAAAAGTGGAAGTCGCCGAAGCTGAGGGTGAACCAATTTATGACCCTTTATGGCACATTAATCAAAGTGTCAGCCAAGATAAGCCGCCCAAGCTTAAGCCACTGCCAACGATTGTGATTGTGGCGGATGAATTTGCCGATATGATCATGCAGCTTGGTAAAACTGCCGAAGAGCCGATTGTGCGTTTGGCACAAAAAGCACGCGCCGCTGGTATTCATTTATTGCTTGCTACCCAACGCCCGACGGTGAATGTGGTAACAGGTTTGATTAAGGCGAATATTCCTGCTCGTGTTGCACTGCGTGTCAGTTCTAAAGTTGATAGTCGCACAATCATCGAAGAAGGTGGCGCTGAGGATATGTTGGGGCATGGCGATATGATGTTCATTGGACCAGGTAAAAATCATCCTGAGCGTGTGCATGGTGCTTATGTGGATGACGATGAGGTCAATCGAGTCTGTGATGCTTGGCGTGAGCGTGGCAAGCCTGACTATATTGATTTATCTGACAGTTATTCTTTTGAAGGTGAGGGTAGCGGTGATGCAGGTGGTAGCGTTGCAGGCGATGAGTTATATGAGGCGGCAGCGGCTTTTGTGGTTGAGACTAAAAAGCCATCCATCTCATCGGTGCAGCGTAAGTTTAGCATCGGATACAATCGTGCTGCGCGTCTGCTTGATCAAATGGAAGAGCGTGGACTGGTCTCATCGATGGATAACAGTGGCAAGCGTCAGCTGCTTTTGTAGGATGATATGATGTCACTATCAAGCGAAAGTATCGCTGTTATTGTTGTGCTTGTTGTTGCTGGTTTTTTGGTGGGCAATTTTATGGCAGCTCGCCCCAATGCCAATCAAATGCGAGTGGCAGATTTTCGGCTGATGGCGCGTCATTTTGGTATTTTTCCCAAACTGATTACTTGTCCAAATTGGCTTAAAGATAGGTATGATACGCTCAAACCCACCAAAAAAGATGCGTATGCCAGAGCAGATAGCATGCCTTGGGTTGCTCAGTACACTGTCATCATAGAAGACCTTAGGCTACCAATGGCTCAATATCATGTCATGGCAGATTGTTGGCATCTGATACCGCAGCAGTTTTATACGCCAAAGATGCTGACACAAGTACGCCGCCTTGATGAGCAGCCCATACATCTGCCTGAACATATCAAGGCTCAAGTTCTGGGACTGTCAATGAAAGCAAATCATATCTCGCTTTACTGGTTGGATGATAAATACCAACACAGCCAAAAGGCTTATAAGCTGGATAAAATAAAAGCTCAATCCGACTTAAACGACATCAAAACCCAGCTGATGGCTTGGGCAAAATTGATTGATGGTGGCAAATCGCCCTGATGGGCGTGATTGTTTTTGCGAAAACTTTGAGCAAATTTTTATAAAATGATTGACAAAACCACATTTGCACCCTATAAATGCACATGGATACCCATTCACCCTAGGGATTCTGGATAAATTCTCAGATATTTAGCAAATTTAAATAAAGGCATAATCATGGCAACTTCTAAAAAAACGACCACCAAAGCTGAGGCAGCATTGACCAAAGCCAATGCTCGGGGCAAATCCTTAGTGATTGTGGAGTCGCCTGCAAAAGCCAAAACCATTAATAAATATTTGGGTAAAGATTATGTGGTGCGTTCAAGCGTGGGTCATGTGCGTGATCTGCCTGTTGGTGGCAGTGCAACCAAAACCAACAAAACCCAAGATGTTGGCTTGTCTCGTGAAGAAAAAGCCCAAAAAGCATTAGTTCGCCGTATGGGTGTTGACCCTGAACATGACTGGGCGGCGGTGTATGAGATATTGCCAAACAAAACCAAGGTGATTCGTGAACTAAAAGCACTTGCCAAGGAGGCCGATAAAATTTATCTTGCCACCGATTTAGACAGAGAGGGTGAGGCGATTGCGTGGCATTTAAAAGAAGTGATTGGCGGCAGTGATGATAAATACAGCCGTGTGGTATTTAATGAAATTACCAAAACAGCCATCCAAACAGCCTTTGAGCATCCTGATCAATTAAACATTGATCGTGTCAATGCACAGCAAGCTCGCAGATTTTTGGATCGTGTGGTGGGCTTTATGGTATCACCACTACTTTGGGCAAAGATTGCCCGAGGTCTGTCAGCGGGCCGAGTGCAAAGTGTCGCAACTCGTTTGGTGGTTGAGCGTGAGCGAGAAATTCGGGCATTTGTCCCTGTTGAATATTGGAAAATTCACACCAATAACACCGCAGCAGGCGAGACGCTAAACCTTGAAGCGGTCAAAAAAAATGGTAAAACGCTAAAACTTGGCAATAAAGCACAAGCCGATGAAGTTGTTTTGGCGTTAGGCTCATCAGACTTTATTGTGTCAGCGATCGAAGAAAAGCCCACTCAGTCTCGTCCATCAGCACCCTTTATCACTTCAACGCTCCAGCAAGCCGCCAGTACACGACTTGGGTTTAGTGTCAAAAAAACCATGATTTTGGCACAGCGTTTGTATGAAGCAGGGCATATTACTTATATGCGTACCGACTCTACTTTTTTGAGCCAAGACGCCCTAAATTTGGTGCGTGAATACATTACAGATCATTTTGGTGATGACTATTTGCCCCAAAAACCCAATTTTTATGGTAATAAACAAAATGCTCAAGAGGCGCATGAAGCGATTCGGCCTTCTCATGTTTTGGTAAAATCCTCGCAGCTGACTGGCATGGAGCGTGATGCTCAGCGTCTTTATGAGTTGATTTGGCGGCAGTTTGTGGCATGCCAAATGATGCCAGCACGCTATCAGTCAGTCAATTTGATGGTTGCCGCTGGCGATATAGAGCTTAAAGCCAAAGGACGGACTTTGGTTTTTGATGGCTATACAAAGGTGCAGCCGCCTGCTAAGACTGATGATATCTTACTGCCCGCTGTTAAAGTGGGTGAAAAGTTGCCTTTGATTGAGATTTTGCCAGCACAGCATTTCACCAGCCCGCCTGCTCGCTACAGTGAAGCAAGCTTAGTCAAAGAGCTTGAAAGCCTCGGTATCGGGCGACCATCAACCTATGCGTCTATTATCTCAACCATTCAAGAGCGTGGCTATGTTAAGCTTGAAAATAAACGCCTATATGCTGAAAAAATGGGAGATATTGTGACAGAAAGGTTGGTAGAAAGTTTCCCTGATTTGATGGATTATGCCTTTACCGCAGGGCTTGAAGATAAGCTTGATGAGGTGGCGGTTGGCGAGGAAGATTGGAAAACGGTGCTTGACAGATTTTATCATGATTTCAAACAAAAGCTTGATTATGCCAAAACCACCGATGGCATGCGTCCTAATAATCCAACCAATGTGCCTGATATTCACTGTGATTTATGCCATCGCCCAATGCAGATACGCACAGGTTCAACGGGTGTATTTTTGGGTTGTACAGGTTATAATCTACCACCCAAAGAACGCTGTAAAGGTACCAAAAATTTGATGCCAGTTTCGGCATTTGAGTTTGATGCTGATGATGATTCAGCAGAGGTCAACGCCCTCATGGAAAAAAAGCGTTGCCCAAAATGCAATACTGCGATGGATGGCTACATTGTCGACGGTGGGCTAAAGCTGCATATCTGTGGTAATAACCCTGATTGCGATGGTCATGTGCTTGAAAAAGGTGTATTTGAGATTGGGGGTGCAACCAGTGATACACCGACCATTGATTGTGATAAATGCGATGGTCAAATGGAGCTTAAAACGGGGCGTTTTGGTGCATATTTTGCTTGCCGAAAGTGTGATAATACCCGAAAAGTACTCAAAAATGGTCAGGCGGCCCCTCCTCGTATGACACCCATTGATATGCCCAAGCTGCGTTCACAAAAATTTGATGACCATTATGTGCTGCGTGAAGGTGCAGCAGGGCTATTTTTGGCGGCATCCAAATTTCCTAAAGTTCGTGAAACTCGTCCACCAAAGCTAAGTGAACTTCGTGAGATTAAAGATCAGCTTGAGCCAAAATTTTATTATTTGTTTGATGCACCAGATACAGATGATGTTGGTAACCCAACAATTTTACGATGGAGCCGTAAAAATCAAGAGCAATATGTTGGTTCAGAAAAAGACGGTAAAGCGACCCGTTTCGCCTTGGTTTGGCGTGATGGTGCATGGGTACAAGCCTAGTTATTTTACGCACTTTGGGAGTTTTGTAGGAAATATCGCACAAAGTTTGACGATTTTGGCGTATTTTCATCAGCATGGTTTTATTGCATAATATACCCATAGCAAAGGAGAACCCTGATGGATTGGGGCAAGGATGAAGTGCTATTCATGGAAGGTTGATAAGGATATAGATTTTACGGTGGTAAAATCATGTAAAGTAGCAAGCTGCATTGGTGACGATGCAGCTTGTTGCTTTTATATTGGCGAAAATTAAATTAATTAAATTCATCCAGACAAAAAGGCAAAAAATATGCGACCAATTTAGTCGCACATTGTACGGTTTCAGATGATGGCTTTAGTGTGCCTGCTCCCAGTTTTCACCGATACCTATTTCAACCACGAGTGGGACAGCAAAATCAACCGCCCAGCCCAGCTTTTTCGCTGTATCGGTTAGGGCATTTTGCATCGCTGTTTTGATCAGGTTGCCGATATCATGTGCCTTGTCAGTATCAACCTCAAAAACCAGCTCATCATGCACTTGTAGTAACAACTTGGCATCATCTTTGGGTAATACTTCATCCACCGCAATCATGGCAAGTTTGATAATCTCAGCAGCTGAGCCTTGTAATGGTGCATTAATGGCTGCACGCTCGGCAGCATCTTTAATCATACGATTACTACTTTGGATATCAGGTGAGTAGAGTTTACGACCTAAAATGGTCTGCACATAGCCTAACTGTTTTGCCATCGTCTTGGTACGCTCCATATACTCTAAAATGGCGGGATATCGTGCAAAATACCGCTTGATATAATCTTGGGCAACGGCTCGATCAACCTCAATCTGTTTGGCAAGCCCAAAAGCACTCATGCCATATAATAGCCCAAAATTAACCGCCTTAGCAGCGCGTCGCTCACTTGGTGTAACTTCGCTGATATCTTTGCCCATAATCTCAGCGGCGGTTGCCGTATGAATATCTAAATTATGATTAAAAGCACGGATCAAGCTTTCATCACCGCTAAAATGAGCCATCAGCCTAAGCTCAATTTGTGAATAATCTGCTGCCAAAATCATACGACCTTTTGGTGCGATAAATGCCTCACGAATCAGTCGCCCCGTATCTGTGCGAATGGGGATATTTTGTAGATTTGGATCGGATGATGACAGGCGACCTGTGCTGGTAAGCGCTTGATGGTAACTGGTGTGGACTCGCCCTTGCTCATCAGCGGCGTTTGCCAGCGTATCGGTATAGGTGCTTTTGAGTTTTGATAAGCTGCGATGTTCAAGTACCACATCAATCAGCGGATGTTCAATTTTTGATAATACAGCTTCTGAAGTGGCGTATTGCCCTGTTTTGGTTTTTTTGCCGCCTGCAATGCCCAGTTTGTCAAATAAAATCTCACCAAGCTGTTTTGGGCTTGCCAAATTAAACGGCTCATCTGCAATGCGTTCAGCCTCAATTTGTAGTGCCATAATTTTTTTATCAAATTCATCTGATAATTGCCCCAAAAAATCAGTGTTAATTAAAATACCATCATGCTCCATTTGGGTTAGAATTTGGGCGGTGGGCATTTCTAGATGGTATAACAGTTGGGCAGCCGTTTTATCTTGATTGATGTGTTGATTAAATCTATTAAATAGCCGAAAGGTAATATCTGCATCTTCGCATGCATACTGGCTTGCTGCATCCATGGCGACCTTATCAAAACTAAGCTGTTTGGCACCTTTGCCTGCAACATCTTCAAAAGTTGTGGTCTGTACGCCCAAATAATGCTTAGCCAGTGCATCCATACCATGACGAGTTGCAGCAGCATTGATGACATAGCTAGCAAGCATGGTATCCATTTGCCAAGGAGATATGTTGATGCCATACTTTTTAAAAATATGGGCATCATACTTTAAGTGTTGCCCGATTTTACCGATATTTGGATTTTCTAAAATGGGTTTAAATGCTGATAATACGGTATCAATCGGCAACTGATTATCAAGTAAAACATCAAAATCTGCTGTATGGCCGACAGGAATGTAGTAGCCTTCATAATCAGCGGTGCTCACTGAAATGCCAACCAGTTTGGCGTGTTGCCAATTGATATCAGTGGTTTCGGTGTCAATGGCAAAGTAGGGCGTATGATTTAATTTATCCAACAGTTTGGTAAAATCCTGTTGGGTTGTAATGGTGTGATAAGAGATATCTTTGATGGGTAGTATTGGGGTTTGGCTTGAAAGGGTGTTGTCATGGATATCAATAGATACGGCTTTATCGGTTGGCTGATGGGGCAAATTAAGCAGCTCGGCGGTTTGAGCCATTTCTTTTTTAAATTCTAATTCTTCAAAGAGTGCATACAAGGCAGGTGCACGCTCGATTGTTGTTTCTTGGCTGTGGTCAAGCGTAATATCATCAAAGCTTATGGCAAGTTTTAGGTTGGTAACGATGGTCGCTAAAATGCGATTGAGTGGAATACTGTCTTGATTGTCGGCAATGCTTTTACCAACTGCCCCTTTGATATTGGCAAGATTGGCTAAGATGCCATCGATATTTTGGTATTCATTGAGTAATTTGGCCGCTGTTTTTTGACCAACTTTAGGAATACCAGAAATACCATCAGACGCATCACCCATCAAGGCCAGATAATCGGCAATTTGTTCACTGGTCACACCAAATTTTTCTATCACACCTGCGTTATCGGTCAACTTACCAGTAAAACTGTCTTCAAGCATGACACAATCATTCACCAGCTGAGCCATGTCTTTATCGCCTGTGGAGATGATGACCCGATGGCCTTGTTGGCAGGCTTGATAGGCCAATGTGCCGATGATATCATCCGCTTCAAAACCATCAATCTTAATGAGTGCAATGCCCAGTTTTTCAATCATCTCATGAATATAAGGAATTTGGATGCGTAATGCTTCGTCCATCGGAGGACGATGTGCTTTATAGGCTTCGGACAAATTGTGGCGAAAAGTAGGCGCTTTGGTATCAAATGCAACTGCCATATGGGTGGGATGATATTTTTTAATCAGCTTGTTGAGTGCATTTAGTACGCCACGGATGGCATTGGTTGGCAATCCTTGAGAATTTGATAGCGGTGGTAGACCATGAAAGCAGCGAAATAAATAATAAGAACCGTCTACCAAAATCACAGGCGGACGAGTGGTATCAACTTGGTCTGTGGATAGTTTGGCAAGACTTGGGATACTGTTAATATTTGGGTAAGCGGTATTCGTCATGGCAGTCATTGGATTTAAAAATTGGATGAAGAATTTGATATTATAACCAAAAAATCACCGCTTGGGGCATTGGATATCAAAAAGCCCACCGCTTGGATGGGCTTTGGCTTAGATTAGTGATATTCGGTACATTCAATGATGTTATCACGGCAAAACATTTCATGGTTAGCGGCAAGACATTTTTTCTTAACTGCCAAGCGAGCCTTGCCACGGCTCTGATTTTCGGCAGTAAAGGTATCTGTAAATGCCTTGAGTTTACAGACATGGACGGTGTCATCTTGATGGTTGTGGGTGGATTTGTCGATAAGAACAGGCACGCCAACAGGCACGCCAATGATCATTGCACTACCTTGGTCGCTGACTGGTGCAACGCAGGCGGATAAACCTAAAGCGGTAGCGATTATAAGGGCAAATTTATTCATAAGATAACCTTGAGTAACTTAATCATTGCTAATACTAAATTAAAATAGAGTGAAATATGGCTTAGATAAAATTATAGCATAAATTTAGGTTTGGCGTGTTAAGTTGTGATAAAACAAGTGTTTGGATGAATGGTTTGTACTATGTCGTTGCTACCTAAGCGACTGTAATCGTGTCATCACTTGATGTGATTTATGGTATAATAATTTTCATTTTATTTGACTGGTTTAATTTTTGTATCTCACCGTACACATCAATGTATACATCATCTACAAAAAGGCAAGCAATGACAACCCATTTAACCAATGAAATCAACCAACGCAGAACATTTGCCATCATCAGCCACCCCGACGCTGGTAAAACCACCATGACCGAAAAGCTGCTGCTTTGGGGCAAGGCAATTCAGGTAGCAGGCGAGGTGCGTGGACGCAAAGCCGACCGCCACGCCACATCCGATTGGATGAGCATGGAGCAAGAGCGTGGCATCTCTATCACCACATCGGTCATGCAATTTCCCTATAAAAATCATGTGGTTAATCTGCTAGATACCCCAGGACACGCCGATTTTTCAGAAGATACCTACCGCACGCTGACCGCTGTGGACTCTGCCCTTATGGTGATTGACGGTGCTAAGGGCGTTGAGGAGCGGACGATTAAGCTTATGGAGGTGTGTCGCATGCGTGATACGCCCATCATCTCATTTGTCAATAAACTTGACCGTGAGATTCAAAATCCGCTTGCCTTGCTTGATGAGATCGAAAGCGTCCTAAAAATCAAATGCGTGCCATTTGCTTATCCCATTGGTATGGGTCAGGACTTTGTGGGGGTATACAGTTTTGTGGATAACAAGACTTACTTTTATAAAAAAGGCTTTGGTTCACAAATTGTAGAGATTGAGAGTAAAGATGGCTATGACCATGCTGACATTAAGGACAGGCTTGGGCAGATTTTATGGGATGAATTTATAGAAAACATTGAACTTGCCCAAATGGCGTATGAAGATTGGGATGAGCGTGAATTTTTGGCAGGTCGTCAAACGCCTGTGCTGTTTGGTACGGCGTTAGGCAATTTTGGTGTGAACATGATTTTGGATGTGCTGACCCAATACGCACCGCCCCCAAAAGACCATGTGGCAGTAGAGCGGACGGTAAAAGCGGACGAACCTGCCTTTACAGGTTTTGTCTTTAAAATCCAAGCCAACATGGACCCTAAGCACCGAGACCGTGTCGCCTTTATGCGAGTATGTTCGGGCAAATATGAGCGTGGCATGAAAATGAACCATGTGCGTCTTGGCAAAGAGGTGCGAGTGTCGGACGCTCTCATGTTTTTGGCAGGCGACCGTGAGACGCTAGATGAGGCGTATGCTGGTGATATCATTGGTCTGCACAATCATGGCACGATACAAATTGGCGACAGCTTTACCAGTGGCGAGACCTTGAATTTTACAGGCATTCCGCACTTTGCCCCTGAGCTGTTTCGCCGTGTGGTGCTAAAAGACCCGATGAAATCCAAACAATTACAAAAAGGCTTACAACAACTCTCGGAGGAGGGGGCAACCCAAGTGTTTATGCCTCAAATCAACAACGATTTGATTTTGGGGGCGGTGGGCGTGCTACAATTTGAGGTGGTGGCACACAGATTATTAGAAGAATATAAAGTGCAATGCACCTTTGAACCGATTAGCATTGCAACGGTGCGATGGGTTTACTCTGATGATAAAGTCGCTTTTGAAAAATTTAAGAAAAAAGCCCACGACCAGCTGTCGGTAGACGGCGGTGGTTACCTGACTTATCTTGCTCCCAGCCGTGTCAATTTACAACTCATGCAAGAGCGATATCCAGAGGTTGAGTTTCGGGCAACAAGGGAGCATTAGTCGCACGATAAGATCGCATGAAAAAAGATCACATGAAAATTACCACACATACCGATACAGGCTCGGTCATAGGTTCACTTTGGATGGTAGTCGGTGCGATTGGTTTTAGCATCATGGGACTGCTGGTCAAGATGACAGGCACACGCTTTGAGATGCATGAATATGAGTTGGTTTTTTGGCGTGTTGTTTTTGCTGCAACTGTTTTAGGTCTGCAAGCTGCACTGACAAAAAAACAATTTTCAACACGCTATCCACAAGCACATTTTTGGCGTTCTTTGGCTGGTACAATCAGCTTATTTATGTTCTTTTTTGGTTTGGTGCATTTGCCGCTGGCAACTGCCATTACCTTTAGCCACACATCAGCGATATTTTTGGCAATTTTTTCAGTCATTCTTCTGAAGCAATTTCCCAGTCGCCTAACTTGGTTTGCACTCATGTTGGGTTTATGTGGCATTATGCTAATTTTAAGACCCAGTATCCTTGGACATGGGCTATTGCCAACGCTCATTGGGCTGACAAGTGGTGCCATGGCAGGCTATGCGTATCTACAGGTGCGTGAGTTGTCTTTATTGGGCGAACCTTCTTGGCGAATTGTGTTTTATTTTGCAGTACTTGCAACACTCATTTCAGCGATCGCCAGTACAGTGGTAGGATGGACACCCATACAGCCCCAAATGCTACCTTATTTATTTGGTATTGGTCTATTTGCGATGATAGGGCAGTTATCGATGACACATGCCTACAAGGTTGGGCGTAAATTTATGGTATCAGCATTGGGCTACTTGGTGGTGGTACTCTCGATGCTATATGGGGTCATATTTTTTGATGAAGTCTTACCCGTCATGGCGATGGTTGGTATCGTACTTGTGATTGCAAGTGGCATTTTGGCAGGTAAAAAATAAGTGTTTGGCTTAAGCGTCGTGATCTCACATCGCTTAAGCCTTTTGTTTATTGATAACTGTGTTAAACTATCTGCCACATTCCTTAATTCTCAATGCCATGCTTATCTGTCCAATTTGTCATTTATCGCTAAATTTTACAAAGAAAACCTACCAATGTGCCAATCAACACAGTTTTGATGTTGCCAAAGGCGGTTATGTAAACTTACACTTAGTACAACATAAAAAAAGTAAACATCCTGGTGATACGCCTGCTGCTGTGCAAGCACGGCGTGCATTTTTATCAGCGGAGCATTATCAACCGCTCAAATCAGAAATTTTAAACATGATTGGAAATATTCGCCCCAAAACGATACTTGATATTGGGTGTGGTGAAGGTTATTATACCCAAGCTTTGGGCAGCATTTGTGATCATGTGATTGGGCTTGATATTGCCAAATCAGCCATTCAGACTGCCGCTAAAGCTGATGGGTCAAACCAAATCACTTGGGTGGTGGCAACAGGGTCTGTATTACCTGTTGCTGATAAGTCTATGAATGTGTGTACCAGCTTTTTTAGTCCGCTACCAAAAGATGAAATACGACGAGTGCTTTGTGATGGTGGCTACTTGATGGTGGCAGTTGCTGCACCCAATCATTTGTATGATATGCGTGCAGTGTTATTTGAGACGGTAGTTGCACATCACCCCAACAAATCCATACAAAGGCTTGCACCTGAATTTTGTTTGGTTGACCAGGCATATATCACCGCACCAATGCACTTGGATAATACGGCTCTTAAAAACTTAATTGCTATGACGCCTTACGCCTATAAGGCAAAATCTGAGCGGCGTGCTGCACTTGAATGCTGTGAGAGCTTTTTTGTACAAGGTGAATTTTGTATATTTTTATTTAAAAAATTACAATGATTTTGCCATTGCTATGGCAAATATAAAAGGCAGGTTTGGGTTAACAAATAAAAACTGCCGATTTTGCCCAAGCGGTCTTAAGATGGCTTGGGCGGTGAAATCGCAGCGTTATTCGGTGTCTTTTTTAAGCTTTGTCATATTGGAGACTTTGCCAAAACCTTTTGGTAATGGGTTGCCACGGTTGGCACGATGTGCAATATAATTGGCGATATCATTAGGATTAAGCGTTAAAGTACGCTTACCTGCTGTAATCACCAAGGCATCAGTATCCGATAAAGCTGTGATGGCAGTGATGGTTTCGCCAGCTTTTAGGTTGGCAAGCTTATTGCCTTTACCCTTAGCAAGTTTGGGTAGCTCATCGCTTGCAAAGATAAGCAGGTTACCATTTGATAAGCTGACAGCGACCAAACTGTCATCATCTTGCATGACAACAATGGGCAAAAGTACACCATCAGCAAGATTAATGCTACTTTTGCCTGATTTTTGGGCAGTGTCTAAGTTTGCAAGCTGATTGATAAATCCATAACCCAAACTGCTTGCCATTAAGACATTTGGGCTACCATTGGTCTGATTATAAAAAAGTAATTGATCAATTTTGGCACCCGCAGGCAAGTTTAAAAGACTGGTAATAGGGTCGCCTTGGGTGCGTGCTGATGGTAGATGTATGCTATCAAGCCCATAACTGCGACCAGTATTATCAACCAAAATAAGCCGCTCGGTAGATTTGCCTAAAGCGTGTGTTAAATAAGCATCACCGGTACGGTAGTTCATCTCGGCAGGGTCTGCATGATGACCCTTGGCAGCTCGAATCCAGCCAGCTTGAGATAAAATAGCAGTAATTGGCTCACTGGCAATCAAATCCACTGCTTTTAGGCTACTGGATTCTGCTCGCTGTACCACAGGTGAGCGACGAGCATCGCCATGCGTTTTGGCATCGGCTGTCAGCTCATCAATAAGTAGCTTGGTGAGCATTTCGGGGTTATTTAGCTGCTCGCTGATGAGTAGACGCTCAGCTTCTAGGCGATCGTGTTCGGCAGTTAGCTCAATTTCTTCTAATTTGGCAAGCTGGCGAAGTTTGATATCTAAAATGGCATTGGCTTGAGTTTGGGTGAGTCCAAATCGTGTCATCAGCTCAATCTTGGGGTCTTCTGCGGTGCGAATGATGTCAATAATCTCGTCAATATTCAGATAAGCGATCAGTAATCCTGCCAAAATGTGCAATCGTTCATTGATTTTATCCAAACGATACTGCAAGCGGCGAATCACCACACTTTTTCGTACCGATAGCCATTCTAGTAAGATACTTTTTAGGTTTTTTACCTCAGGCTTGCCATTGATACCAATCATATTCATATTGACCCGATAGCTGGTTTCAAGGTCGGTGTTGGCAAATAGATGGCTCATGATTTTATCAATATTAAGCTTGCTTTTTTTAAGCTCAATGACAATACGGCAAGGATTAAGGTTATCTGATTCATCACGGATTTCGGTAACCCAAGGCAATTTTTTATCCATCATCAGTTTGGCGATTTGCTCGACAACTTTATTACCTGAAACTTGATAAGGCAGGGCGTTGATGATAACAAGGTGGTTTTGTTTTGGGTCGGTGTGATAAGTGGCACGCATCTTATAGCTGCCCTTGCCTGTTTCGTACATGGCGATCATGTCGTTTTTGGGCGTGATGATCTCAGCCGTTGTTGGTAAATCAGGTGCAGGCAGTGTTTGTACAAGCTGTTTGGTGGACAGCTCTGGATTTTTTAATAAGCGAATACAGGCTTTGACAACCTCGTGTAGGTTATGCGGTGGAATGTCTGTTGCCATGCCCACGGCGATGCCTGTCGTGCCATTTAATAAAATATTAGGCAGGCGGGCGGGCAATGTGACAGGTTCGGACAATGAGCCATCAAAATTGTCTTGCCAATCAACCGTGCCTTGCTCAATCTCACCAAGCAGTATATCGGCATATCGGCTCATATTAGCTTCGGTATATCGCATGGCGGCAAAGGATTTTGGGTCATCAGGACTGCCCCAGTTGCCTTGTCCAGTAATCAGCGGATAGCGGTAACTAAACGGCTGTGCCATCAGCACCATGGCTTCATAGCAGGCACTGTCGCCATGTGGGTGATATTTGCCCAAGACATCGCCAACCGTACGAGCGGATTTTTTGGGTTTGGCGGTATGTTTTAATCCAAGCTCACTCATGGCATAGACGATGCGTCGCTGGACAGGTTTTAGTCCATCAGCAATGTGCGGCAACGCTCTATCCATGATGACATACATGGCATAATTTAGGTAAGCGTATTCGGTAAAGTCGCTCACCGAACGAGTATCAATCTGTGTTGTCATAAACTGCTTTATTATTACTTAATCAAAATGTATCGGCTATGATACCAAGATTGGTTATAAAAAAGCAATGGCACACCGCTTGGCATCTTAAAGAAGGCGGTTTGTTTTAAAAATGATTTGGGTAAAAGTAAAATTAGGCAGCAAAAGCACTTTGCATCCGCTTGGCTAATTGGACATCACGGCTTTGAACGGCATGCTGGTCAGCTGTACCGATGCGTACCAAAATGCTGGTGTGATTATTTTCCCAAATGGGGTAGTGTTCTAGTATTTCAGCATAAAATGCCACACGCACCATAAAGCTTATGGCATCAGCAAAGCTTTTAAAATGATAAGTTTTAACCAAGCTATGACCATCAAGCGACCATCCTGGTAAGCTGTCAAGTTGAAGGGCGACCTGATCGGCGGTAAGGCTACTCATATGAACTCCAAAATAAGCAAGATGATGGCACAAGTTTAGCATATTCTTTAGCAGATGTATTAACTATTTATTGATGACTATTTATTGATTATTGACGACTATTTATTGATGACTGTATTGATTAATCAATGTACGAAATATACTAACTGATGTATTGCTTAATTGTAAGTGATACTAAGCTTTTTGTCTTGATTGGTGAATTAAAGCGTGCGATAATACGCTATTGGCTTGCTTAATTTTTCTTAACCAACCTTGATTGATTGATTATTTTTTTATTTTAATTAAGCATTGATTATACAATCCTCGAAAAACTTAATTTAATCTTTTTAACTTAAAAATACCCCTATTTTGTTGGCAAAAATTTACCAAATTCACCCGATATTGGGCGGGTTTTGATGGATAAGCCAGACAGTTAACATCATGGAGATGATATAAAATGAACCAAGTTCTCCCCCCCCCGATAATTTAGCAAATATCAATAAAAAACCCAGTATTTTGTTGCGTTTTTGGTATTGGCTGACTTTAAAAGTGTACTATGATAAGCTTTTAACCAAAGGGGCAGCAAGTTATTTGACCATTATCTCGGTTCTTGTTTTTATGGCTGCATTTGCTGAGGGTTTTGCATGGGGGCATTTGGGCAGTACTTTTACTCATGATAACCCATGGCTGGGTAGAATTGGCTTGGGCTGCTTTGTTGGCTTTGCGTTGCTATTTTTTGATCGGCAAATGATTACAGCCGATTTTTTAGAAGATAAACATAAAGACAGCTATTACCATATCTTCACAATATTGAAAAGCCTCAAGCGTCTTCTGGTTTTGTGGGTAAGGTGCAGGGTTTTTGGTATTATTTAAGAAGCCTTAAAATTTATCTATTCTTGGTGTGCCGTTTGGCTATTATTCTTGGCTCTTTGTATGTTACCGCACCATTTTTAACACAAAGTTTATTTAAAACCGATATTGAACAAAAACAATTTGAACAATACGAACAGAGTATTGAGTCTGCCAAAAATGAAATCATCGGTAAAATTGATGATGAAATTCGTGCCAAAAAAGAGAAAATTAATAGCCTGCGTGTCAAATTGGATACCGAAATTAGTGGTGGGCGTGGTACAGGTCGAGGCAAAGGCCCTATTGCCCAAAATTTGGAAAATGAAATCCTTGAGCATAAAGCAGAATTAGAGACACTCATCAAAGATCGTAATGACAAAGAAAAGAAAATTGAGGATGTCATCATTGGGTATAATGACAAGACATTAGATGAAGGTGTATTAACAGCACTTGGGATTAAGGTTGCCAAAGACAGCCCATTATTTCGTGAACGAGCCATTGAGCAGTTAGAAAAAGACTCCGCCTATCAAAAAGTTAAACAAGCAGTGGATTTTTTCTTACTGGGTTTGGGCTTAATTTTGATTTTAGGTAAGTTTTTTCAGACCAAATCTGTACAGCTTTATTTTTCAGAAATTCTACAAGAAAAATGGCTAAAATACGAGCGAGGGGTTTTTGATGAATATTTAAACCCTACCGAGCGAAGCAGTAGCCTTTTACCTACCACAACAGCATTTCCTGCTGAATTTGAAGCCATGATGGTCAGGTATAATAACAATGTTTCTGAATATGAGTCTCAAGAAAGACAAAAACGAGATAAAGAAAAATCAGACCATATGGCTCAGCAAGCTTATTTTTTGGGGCGTGCCAAAGAATATAAAGACTCACATGCAGAGTTTCATAACCGTGCGTATAATCAAGAAGTAACAGAATTGGCATTGGCAGAAATAGATGCACAAGAGCAGGCTTATTTGGCAAAGTATGGTAAAAATTATTATAAATGGAGTCATGAAAAACAGGCGTTAAGTGATGAGCTGCAAGCCATCGATAAAGAATACAAAAGCAAGCAGAATGGTCGTCAGGAATATGAAGAAGAACGGCTTGCTAAGCTTGAACAAGTCCAAAGGGATTTGGATATTTTAAAGGTTAAAGTTGTAGGATCAGAGCATGATTATACGCTAGAGGGAACAAAAACCTATGAGCATATCCAAAAGTCTATTGCTTATCATAAGCAGCAAATCAAAGCGTTGGAAGATGCACATTTAGAGTATGATGAAAATTTGGTTAAATTGGCAAAACAGATGACCTATTTGACCCAAGAGATTGAGGGGCTAAACCTTAAACTTAAACCTTATTATGATAAGCTGGCAGAGTTTGAACAGTATCGTGAGGTAATTTATCAAAAACGCCTTGATTATATGTCTGATCATATCAAACATAACCCTTATGATGATTATAATACAGAAGAGGATTTGGCGTATTATGCAAAGCATCTACAGCAAGAAGCCAAAAATAGTGAAAGTGGTTTACTGGGGGCACGCACCCACTGGCATCGAGTACCGAGCGACCCCCAAGTAAAAATACCGTCTCATCAGGCAGAAATGCTATCTCATGAATCACAAGATTAGTGATAAGATACCCACAATTAAGCACTCGGATTAAGGTGAATTATGTCTACTTTTGCACTTTTATTTGATGCCATCACGGCACCTATTAATATGGCATTTTTGTTGGTCATGTTAGGGTTATTTATCATAGGGTGGGTTGCTGTCGGTCGTGATGATGGTCATAAACCTAGGCATTTTATCGACAGTATTCCCACATTGCTGACATCCATCGGTATTTTGGGAACTTTTTTTGGTATTGTATTGGCTTTACTTGCCTTTGATGATAGTGATATCAAATCTCATATCAATGACATCATCTCGGGCATGAAAACCGCCTTTATTACTAGCGTGACGGGGTTATTATTATCAATTATCCTAAAAATTTGGGCATCTATTCATCAAGATAAAAGCGAAAATCTTGATTTAGACCAAGTGGATGCCAGCAATATACTTAAATTTATTGAACACCATCTTACAGAGCAAACCAACACACAAAAAAAGACTGCTGTTATTCATGAAGAGTTGTTACAAGCATTAACCACGCATCATGAATATGTCAAACAAAATAATCAGCAATTTGCTGCTAATTTGTGGGATAAACTTGAAGAAACTGCCCAAATTCTGACCAAATCTGCCACCGAAGAGGTGATTTTGGCACTCAATCAGCTTATCAAAGACTTTAATCATCAGCTAACCGAACAGTTTGGTGAAAACTTTAAGCAGCTTAATCATGCCGTCTTTGGGTTGATTAAATGGCAAGAAAATTATAAACAACAGCTTGAACAAATGCAGGTTCAGTATCAAAATCATACCAATGCTGTTGCAGCAACACAACAAGCCATTGACAATATTCATGATAATTTATCACATATTGCACATCATGCTCAGAGCATTCCAGATTCTATGGAAAGGCTTGCCGTTGCTATTGAGTTGAGCCATACGCAAATTGATACTTTGTATGATCACTTGGCTGCTTTTGCTGATATGAAAGATAAGGCAGTTGCTGCTCTACCGAGCTTAAGTGAGCAAATCGATGTCATGCTTCAGGGCATGGATGATGCCAGCCAAAAGCTGACCGAACAGTTTCATCAGATTCATCAATCTATCAAAGCACAGCCTAGCATCATGCAAAGCACCACTCAAGAGCTAAAAAACACACTGGAGCGGCTGGTTGGTCAACTTGAGATTGATATCAAAAATATCACAGAAAAGCACGCCGGCAGTATCAAAGAGCAGATGAATCAGTTATCAAATATCGCTGCCCAAACCTTAGAGGACATCAGTGACAGCATAGAGGGTCAAATTAATAATTTTAATACCGCTGAAGCCAAAAAAATTGAGTCAGATTTGCAGCAAATGGGTAGCGCCTTAATTAGTATGACAAGCCAATTTACCAAAGATTATAAAGAGTTGGTCAATCATATGAATAATATCATTCGTCACGGAAGACCAATGCGATGACAATAATAAACAAGATGAGATTAAGTGTGCTATCTTCAAGACAGTCATCAGAAGAGAGTACTCAGTGGTTGCCCATATCAGATTTGATGAGTGGATTAATGGTGTTATTTTTGTTCATTGCCATCAGCTTAATTTTGCAAGTGCGGCAAATCGCTGAAGAATATCAGGATACCCAAGAGCAAATTTATAAAGCATTGTTACACGAATTTGCAGACGATTTGCCCAAATGGGGAGCAAAGATAGATAAAGATACATTAACCATCTCATTTTTGTCTCCTGATATTTTATTTAAAACAGGTCAATCTGATTTGCAGGATAATTATAAAGAAATTTTATCTGATTTTTTCCCACGCTATATCAAAGTCATCGACCGCTATAAAGATAGCATTAACGAAATCCGTATCGAGGGTCATACCAGCAGCGAATGGGCGGCGGGAGTGGATGCTGATATTGCTTACTTTGAGAACATGCGGTTATCACAAGACCGCACCCGTACCGTTTTACAATTTGCTTATGCCATACCTGAGGTCAGTCAGTATCGTCCATGGATAAAGACACATTTGGCAGCAGTGGGCTTATCTTCTGCCAAAACCATCAAAAATGAGTCTGGGCTAGAGAATGCTGGTGCATCAAAAAGAGTGACTTTTCGTATTTTGACCAATGCCGATGAACAAATACAAAAAATAAGCAAGAGTTCTTATGAAGAAAACTAATGTATTTGATGAGCTGATAAATAACACCAAAAGGATGGTTGATCATCTTGTTGAATTTAAGCTTCAGCCAAGAGGCCCTCTTGATTTACAGTTAGATACGAAGCTTGCCACACCAAAGGGAGTGCAGATTGATAGTTTATCTGAGCTGGCGACTGATGAAACAGGTGTGTTTGCCTATCATGGCAGAAAAGTCGTGTTATTTATTCCTGACCATGGCTATGGGAATAGTTTTGATCAAGTTAAAAATGGTGATTTGAATGTAGGTAAAAAAGTACATTTTACCCAATGTAAGACACTTGATGATATGGCTAACAATGGTCGGTTGAATCGTTATCACATTAATAAAAATCAAAATGGCTTATTTGAAATTGTTAATAATGTTGGCGATACGCATACAACCAAGCTGATGCCATGTCATAATTGTTTAAAAATTCTTAATTATAATGATTATTTATCAATCAAAACACCAGCAATTTTTAGGCAAAATTTTGACTTTTTGGCATTTTTTAATGGTGATTATCAGACCAAATTTACCAAATTGCCCGAATATGTGGGACAAAATAAGGGTGGTTATACAGAAGATTGGTCGACAATAAGTCGTAATTTTAAAAAAAGCAAAGACTATCTTTGTCAAGTCTGTGGCGTTAACTTATCTGGGTATCAGCATTTGGCCGATGTGCATCATATTGATGGCGTAAAACAGAATAATAGCCAAAATAATTTGATGTGCCTGTGTAAATTATGCCATGTTAATCAGCCAAATCATGCCCATATGAGTATCGGTGATGAGATCAAAAACCAGATACAACAACTAAGATGGCAGCAGCGACTGCTGTGAGTATGACCGTGATGGTGGCTGATGATTGATAATGTCAGTCAGGCTGGTTATTAATGACAAAAAATAATAAAAAGTGGCCAATTAAGCTAAGGCCACTTTTTATATGATAAACGATATTGTCAGGCTTGGTTATTTTAATAGTTTACTTAATAATGGAACTCGGCTGATGATGAGCCAATCTAAAATGACGATAACCAAGATGGCAAACAACCCCATGGGAAAGAGTGCTGAAATTAACAATAACACCCCACCAAAACCCCACCAAATGGGAATGTTTTTTTGACTGGCTGGGGGGATTAAGCCCATCGGTAAAGCGGATTTGTTGTTTTTATGCAGGTTGGTGGCGGGTCTGCGTTGCCACCACATCACAAGACCGCTGATACAAATGGCAATGACGCTTAAGCAAAATAAGAGGTTTGCCAAAATACTAAAAATTCCTGCTGTCCCCATATGCAGTGCAATACCAACCGCCATAAACTTGCCAAATGCTGAATAGTCATGGTAGCGAATGTCTGCCAATACCTCGCCAGAATAACGGTCAATATGTACTGTGCGGTCAGCGGTTGGATTGGGGCTGTCATAGCTCATCGAATCTTGGCTGATGCTCCAAACGCCTGTTGGTGTTTTGGGGTAGTTGATTTGATATCGTCCCACAAAGCCCATGTTTTTAGCCATGTTATCAATAAAATCAATGTCTGGTTGCGTCATTTGCCATGCGTTTGATGTGGGCGTGGAGCTTGGCATGGGGGTTTTTTCAAGTACCCAGGGCACTTGTTTTGTGCCATCATTAAGAGCATCACCGTGTGTGGGTGCTGAGATATCTGTGGCATGATGGGGTGTATCTGCTGTATTTTGTTGCTGGTATGATGCGTCATCATGAGCAGTATCAACGGGTAAACTGGAGGTAGGTACAGGTTCTACGCCCCATTTGCCAGCAGGAAACTGATTCCATGCTTGCATGATTTTTTCTCCCCAAATCCCAGCCCAAGCCAAGCCTGTGATACAAAAAAATAACAACACAATGGCAGTCCAGCTGCCTAAAACTGCGTGTATTTCACGCCATAAGTTGCGTTTTGTTTTGGTGTCTTGTACGGTCAGCATTTTTATCACACTTTTGCGTTTTTGCCACCAAAGATAAATGCCAGTGATGATTAATAAAATGGTTAAAGAAGCCGCTGTTTCAAGCAATAAATCTCCTGTTTTACCCATCAATAAATCACCATGAATGCTGTCTAATGTGTGATATAAGCCAGATTTTTGCGGTTGTGTGCCAACGATTTGGGCCGTGTAGGGGTCTATGGCAACCCAGTTGGCAACTTTGGTATCATGATTTTTAACTAAAAAAGCGGCGGCATGATGATCATCTTTTGGAGCGATGTATTGCGTCACTTGTCCGCCAGCGATGTTTGATGTGGCGATGTGAGCTTGATGAGATACTGCCATACTGGTGTTTTGTGGCGATACGCTGATAAGCTCACCTTGTTTGCCAACCGTATTGGATAATATAATCATGCCAAGCCCTGTGCCGGCCAAAATCACCAAAAATGGTATGACAAATAACCCTGCATAAAAATGCCACCGCCAAATGCGTAAATAATGCTGTGGCGCTGTTGATTGACTGTGTTTTGATGAAAGATTGGATTGGATGCTTTTGCTCATAACTATTCTCAGTAAAATTGTGTGAATTGGTTTTATAGACCAAAATAAATCTGCTTTTGTCAATGTAATGATTGACAAATTGTGATGAATTTTGGAGTGATTTGATTAAGAATAATCAGGAGAAGCACGGCTTGGTGGGCGTAAGAAAAATAAAAACTGCAAACGCAACTGACGATAAAAAGCGCCCAATTGTCTGTTGAATTGTAAAATATGACCAGACAAACCCAAAGCACCCGCTGGCAATGCAAAAGACATGGCACTTAGACAAATATCGCAGTCATGTTGATGGGGAGTTTGGTTATCTTTTTTTGAAAAATGCGTGTGTGCTTGGTGAAGGTGAGTATGGGTTTGGTGCGACTGATTGATATGATTGATAATGGGGGCAAGCTTAATACAAATATTATAACCAATCTTTGGTTTTTCCACCCACAGTGAAGATGTCATGGGCATCAGTAGCATCAACCAAGCTAAAACCGCCAATACCCAGCCAAACCATGATCGGTGACGCTTAGACAATTGATGAGGCTTGGCGTTTGGATAAAACTTAATGTTTAAAAGGTGATAAGAACGATGCCACATAATCAGCCTTATAAGACCATCAGACAATCACTTAACACACACCAATCAGTTAATGTACGGGTTGGTATGATGATAAAATCAGTCATTGATAAAATGATATTATACCATCAATTAACAACACTTAATGAAAATTATGTTACTTATATGTCACTTAAATGCAGCTTAGCCAATCATATACACGCTTGATAATCCTTGATCACTAAAATTAACAATAATTAAAATCGATGATACTTAAAATCACAGTGGGGCACTTGAGAATGTCTAAGTCATCAGACCGATTATGTTGATTAATGAAGCTGCAAAATCAGCGGTATGTTAGATTGCTCGGTTTTATGTTGTGTGCTGCTTATTGATGTAATGTGCCACAAAACTACAACTTGGTATGATGGTTTTATTATTTTGATTGGCATATTGAACAGCGTATTTCACCAATGCCGTACCAACACCACGACCGCCTAACTGTGGCGGAACAAAAGTATGATGATAATTTAGCGTATTATCATCAATAATGGCATAGCTGAGATACGCAGTATGCCCATCAATGGTCGTTTCAAAACGCTGAGTATCGGGGCTGTGGGTGATGGTTGGCATTAGATCTACTCCAAAATTGCGGTAAAATACTGATTATTATTTTAGTATTTTACCGCAAATGTCTAATTTGGTATTATTGACAGTTTTTCTTTGAATACAAATCTGTCAATAATGCTTGACGTTCTTTGGCGGCAGTAATTGCTTCTTCGGTATTTGAGTATGTGCCAATTAGGGCTGGCCAGAAAAATACTGCTGCTGCAACATTTTTGCCAGTTATTTTGCGTTCGGCACGCGCTTTCTTCTCAAATTCCTCAGCTTCAGCAATTTCGCTCTTGATTTGACTGCAGGTCAGCTCGTTGTCTGTAATTTTTTTGGTTTGAACCACGTGTGGCGTTGCACAAGCTTGTAATAATAATGCCAATGCACCCAATGTAGCAATAGCTTTTAACTTCATATATACTCCGAATTTTGATAAGTATGTGATGATGTAAGTTTGTCTTGCTCACTGTCAAGTAAGCGTTTAACACTTTTTACTGTGCCAATATTATCAAATGTGGATTTTAATCGGTTGGGATAGCTGACACATTACGAATAATATTTAACACGAGCTATACAGTACTATAACATAATATTATAGTCAAGTTAAATTATATCTTTAATGTTAAAATTTAACCTCTTTTCTATAGGCATCATTTTCAGATATTTATCAAATGAATAACCTTGCCCCACTTTCTAAAGCGTGCGATAATAAAGCATTAACTTGTTTTACTTTTTAGCTTAACTATTTTTATCAATAATCATTTAACTCAATCCAATCAAAAATTAACTAATTAAGGCTTATTATGGCTCAATATATCTGCACCATGAACAAAGTGTCAAAACTTGTTCCGCCAAAGCGTGAAATTTTAAAAGACATCAGCTTGTCCTTTTTCCCAGGTGCCAAAATTGGCGTGCTGGGTCTAAATGGTGCTGGCAAATCCACGCTGCTGCGTATCATGGCGGGTGTGGATACAGAATTTAGCGGTGAGGCACGAGCGGCAACAGGCATTAAAATTGGCTATCTGCCCCAAGAACCACAGCTTGACCCTGCCAAAGATGTGCGTGGCAATGTGGAAGATGGTGTGCGTGAGGCCTTAGATGCCCTAGAACGCCTAAACCAAATCTATGCTGAATATGCCGAGCCTGATGCTGATTTTGACAAATTGGCAGCCGAGCAAGGCAAAATGGAAGACATCATTCAAGCGTGGGATGCCCACAACCTAAATACTCAGCTTGAAAAAGCAGCGGATGCCCTTCGCCTGCCACCGTGGGATGCCGATGTCTCCAAGCTGTCAGGGGGTGAAAAACGCCGTGTTGCTTTGTGTCGTTTGCTGCTGTCCAAGCCTGACATGCTACTTTTGGATGAACCGACCAACCATTTGGATGCAGAGTCTGTGGCATGGCTTGAACGCTTCTTAAAAGACTACTCTGGTACGATTGTGGCGATTACCCATGACCGCTATTTTCTTGACAATGTCGCTGAGTGGATTTTGGAGCTAGACCGTGGTTATGGCTATCCTTACCAAGGCAACTACACCGAGTGGCTAGAACAAAAGAACAAACGCTTAGAACAAGAGCAAAAACAAGAAGAGGCCTTTGCCAAGGCACTAAAACAAGAGCTAGAATGGGTGCGTAAAAACCAAAAAGGTCAGCAAGCCAAATCCAAATCTCGCCTAGAACGCTTTGAGGAGATGAACTCTCGTGAGTTTCAACAGCGTAACGAAACGGCGGAGATTTATATCCCACCAGGGCCTCGTTTGGGCAATAAAGTCATTGAGGTCAATAACATCTCAAAATCTTTTGATGGACGCTTGTTGTACGAAAACTTATCATTTACTGTGCCACCCATGGCAATTGTCGGCATTGTGGGTCCAAATGGTGCTGGCAAAACCACACTTTTTAACATGATTACAGGTAAAGACACGCCAAATACAGGCACAGTAGAGGTTGGCGAGAGCGTAAAAGTTGCTTATGTGGGGCAGGTCAGAGATGAGCTGGATGATAAAAAAACCGTGTGGGAGGAGGTCTCAGATGGGCTTGATATGATTACTGTGGGTGAGTATACCACGCCAAGCCGTGCCTATATCGGACGCTTTAACTTTAAAGGGCAAGACCAACAAAAACTCGTTGGTAATTTATCAGGCGGTGAGCGTAACCGCTTGCAACTTGCCAAAACCCTAAAACAAGGGGCAAATGTCATCTTGCTGGATGAACCATCCAACGACCTTGATGTGGAGACCTTGCGTGCCTTAGAAGATGCGGTGCAGGTGTTCCCTGGTACGGTCATGGTGGTATCGCATGACCGTTGGTTCTTAGACCGTATTTGTACGCACATTTTGTCATTTGAGAACGAAGCGCCAGAGTTTTTTAATGGTAATTATAGCGAATATGAAAAATGGCGTAAAGAGCGACTTGGGGCAGATGCCGCACCCAAGCGTATGAAATATAAGAAGATTGGTGGATAGAGCTTGATGACTATATAGGTGATTTAAATTTACTTTGTCATAGCCCTAATAAAAACCTGTCTAAAGTCTTAGGCAGGTTTTTTGTTACTGTGATGACTGCCTAAATACTCAAAAGCAACACTGTCATCAAAAATTTGCACAGATGGATAAGTTGGGCAAAATGGGAAAAAATCTTTTTTTGAAATGACACCGCTTAGCCCAAGAGATTAAATGATTTTTGGCTTATTTTATAAGAAGCCATAAGTAAGAATATTCACAAGAACGATACAAGATTGTTATCAAATCTGCTTCAAAAACCTTACTTAAGGCATGGTAAACGATGGTAATTTTTGGTATGATTAGCCAACTTTATTTATATCACATTTTTATATTACATCACTTTTTATATTACATAGAAATCATGCAGAGACCATTTATGAAAAAACATGCACTGGTTGCCACCATGGCAGCAACATTGATTTTGGTAGGCTGTCAAAAAGACACTTCAGCTTCGCTGCCTAAAGCAGGCGAAAAGTCAACCGTCGTTAGCGATAAAAGCACAGAGATTGAACAAGTCAGCTATGTGTTTGGCTATGACGCAGGCGAGTCTATGAAAAAAATTGAAGAAAATTTAGACATCGATGTTTATATCAAAGCGTTTAAAGATGGCTATGCAGGTGTTGATAGCGCTTTAACGAAAAAGCAGATTCAGACATTGGGTCAAGCATATGAAAAGCGTAAAACCGAAGAAGCCATTCAAAAACAACAACAAGCTGCCGTTACCAATAAGGCTGATGGCGAAAAGTTTTTGGCTGAAAATGCTAAAAAAGATGGCGTAAAGACAACACCATCAGGTCTTCAATATAAAGTTATTACTGAGGGTACGGGCAAATCTCCCACGGCCAAAGATGGTGTTTATGCAGCTTATGAAGGCAGATTGATTGATGGTACGGTATTTGATTCATCTGAAGGCGAGGCTGTGCCATTTATGCTAAGTCAGGTCATTGAAGGCTGGTCTGAAGGCTTGCAACTGATGAAAGAAGGTGGCAAATATGAGCTGTATGTTCCAAGCCAAATGGCATATGGTGAACACGGTATGTACAATGCTGGCATTGGTCCAAACAGTGTTTTGGTCTTTGTGATTGACCTAAAAAAAGTTTCTGATGAAAAAGCCATAGCTGCCGAACAGCAGGCAATCATTGATGCTCAAATGCAAGCCATTCAAGAATCGCAAGGTCAACGATAGCCTTTAGCCGTATTGGCATTGACTCAAAAATTGTAAAAAATTGCAATCACCCCAAAAGTTAGATAATTTTTGGGGCATTTTTATAACTAAAATTTACGAAATGATTGCAAGTAAAAAATAAATTCGCTATAGTGAGCAAATTTTGATAAGCTGTTAATATGGATGTGTAATGTTCGGTACAATCAATTTATTGACTTATTTTTTGGCGGTGGTTGTGGTCATCGTTTTACCTGGCCCAAACAGTTTGTATTGCTTATCGGTATCAGCATCACATGGTTATACAGCAGGTTTGCGGGCAATTGCAGGCGTTTTACTGGGCGATCTCATACTGATTATGGCAACAGTTTTTGGTGTGGGTGCCATACTGAAGCAATATCCACAAGTTTTTGATGTCATCAAGCTGATTGGTGGTACTTATTTGGCTTATCTTGGCACTCGCCTGATTATCGGAGCTTACCATACCTTTAAAAATCGCCAAGCCATCATGAAGTCAGAGTTATCAATTAAGCCACCAAAAAAACAAAATTATTTTTATCGTTCACTCAGTCTTAGCATAACCAACCCTAAAGCGATTTTATTCTTTTTGTCGTTTTTTGTACAATTTGTTGACCCAAATTATGATAAACCATTGCTAAGCTTTTTGGTGTTGGCGGTGATTTTACAGATGGTAAGTGTTAGCTATTTGACTTTATTGGTGTATACTGGTAAGGCGTTGGCTGAAAAATTTTCAAAACGCCCCGTCTTGAGTAGCCTTGCGATGTTTAGTGCTGCGATGTTATTTATTGGTTTTGGGGTAAATCTATGGATCAGCCAAATTTAGCATCTTGATTGATTGGTGGAGTTAAGAGAGGGCATCATGCAGTGTAAAATAGCTGTTGTATGTGTGCTGATAATGGCGGGTACACCTCTGGTATGGGCAAATCAAACAGCAAAAGCGGCGGTTGATGAGCTGGCACAACCAAAGGTAAAAACTGGCATGAATGCCATAAAACCTGACATCAATACCATGGGCTGGATTGATAAAAATCATCAAGGTTTTCAAGATTGGCTTCAAAATAGTGCTGTTAATATAGATGGATGGTTTGGAGAAAATCAATCAACAAAACCTGCTAAGGCAAGCTTACGAGTGATGATGGACACCACATGGAATAAATATGATGGTATAAAAATTAAACCTCGTGTGCGAGGTCGTATTAAATTGCCAACCCTTGAAAATCGCCTTAGTTTGGTTTTTGGTGATGATTCATTGGATTATGAAACCCGTGATGGTGCGCTGAGTGATGATCGTAAAGTTATGCCAAATGCTAATGATCACCGATACGATCGCCGTGAAACACGAGAGAGTAACTCTTCTTTGGCACTCAGATGGTCTAAATTTCGTCGTAATAAAGATATTGATATAGATTTGGGCGTCAGGTCAAATGATGTCTATATCCGTGCCAAAGCCGAAAAGAAATGGGAGATGCCGCATGATATTACGATGCGTTTTGAGCAAATGTATCGTTATGGCTCACATACGGAACATACTGCTGTTTCAACGCTTGAGTTCACTCAGCCACAATCTGGGCATAGTGATTTGGTCAGTCGTAGCCAGCTGCATTATACTCACAAAGGAGAAGAAAATCTTTATTGGCACAGCAGTTTATTTCAGCGTCATTTTGTGCCTGTCAAGCATGGCAAATCAGAGCTGAATTATGGTTTATATGTGGGTGGTAATATCCAAGATAAAAAAGTATACCTAAATACTTATGGACCTTATGTAGGCTATCGCCAACCTGTATGGCGACCATGGCTATTCTTACAAACTGATGTGAGTTATTACAACAGTAAACATGACGCTCGCAGTCATCACACATCCATCTTTGGGCGTGCCGAAGTTATTTTTTAAAGTTGTTTTTTAATACATTAGATTTTAAAATCACTATCACCAAAAAATAACTGGCACACTCATTTTATCAGCCTAAGCTGATGGTTGCTCTTACTGTCTTATTGGCATTTACTAACCATCAACGATAACCTTTATCATACAAGTCTTGATAGCCGCCATGGTTAACCACATTGGTATGGCCCATTTCTAAGAGTGTCTTACGAGCCACCTCAGCACGGCGACCAGAGCGACAGTACAAATTGATGGGGGCGTTTTTATTCGGCTCAATGGCTTCAATATGGCTTGCGATTTGGTCAGGCGTGATGTTTAATGCCCCTTGTAAATGCCCATCGGCATACTCTTCGGCACTACGAACATCAATCCACACACCCACGGCTTTGGCAGGGGGCTGGCTGATGGCAGTTGTTGTGGTTGGATTTTGGGCGGTGGCATTGAATGAGCAGGCACTTAAGCCAAAAGTTGCCACGGATAATGCCAATAAAACGGCGTGTTTCATCATCGTATCCTGATGTAATGGATTGATTCTGAAGTTATTAAAACTAAAAGTTATTAAAACATCACTATTGAGTTACGGTTTTTTCAATTAATTTTTCAGCATTGGCAAGCGTGTCTTTAACATCATCAAAGCCAATCTGACTGCCTGCTATCAGTGCGTGCGTGTCTTCAAAGCTGACCCAAACCTGACCATCTGTTTCGGTAACCAACACTTTCAGGGGTAATTTTAACGCAAAATGAGGGTCTTTTTTCATCAATGGCGTGCCTGCTTTTGGTGTGCCAAAAACGATGACTGTGGCAGGTTGCATGTCCAAATCCACTTGTTGGGCAGCGTGCTGGTGGTCAATGGTGGCAAAGATGGTCATGTTTTTCTCTTTAAAAGCAGACTGCAAGCGACTGACGGTGTCATTAAAATCATAACGGCTGGCGATGGTTTTGGTGGTGTATGTTATGTTCATGGCGTGATGCTCCATGGTTTGGGTGGGTATGGTTTTAGCAGAGCTGGGTTGTGATGTCAGGTGGTTGCCATAAGCGGTCAATGCCATCATGGCAGTCAACGACATCACCATGGGCAAAAAAACCGCTTGGTTTTTTTAACTGAGTGTTTCACTGAGTGTACTGTCATAAATCATCTCTCTGGGTTTAATTAAAATGTTTTTAATGACTTTCTTATTATCCACAAAAAGCATTGGGCAACTCTCCCAATGCTTTTTTAATGTTGCTTTCAATGTCGCCAATGTTATTATGTCAGTCATCACATTGTCAATTATCTAAACACCATTATCTAAATACCATGCCACCATCGGTCAGTATGGTTTGACCTGTGATGTAATCGGCATCTTTGGACGCTAAAAATGACACCAAGTTGGCAACATCTTCTGGCTGTTGTGGACGACCAACCAAGATGCCTTGGGTAAACTCTTTCCATGCTTGTTTTGGTTCATAGCCTTTATGCTCAACAAAAGCAGCATCAATACGCTCCCACATCGGCGTGTCAGCAACCCCTGGGCAATAAGCATTGACACGGATATTATGCTCGGCAAGTTCTTTGGCGGTAGAATGGGTGAACGAACGCACCGCATGCTTGGTGGCACTGTATAAGCTTAGCATCTCATAAGATTCATGTCCTGCAATGCTGCACGCATTGATGATTTTGCCGATGCCGTCTTGTTTTTTCATCTGCTCAGCCGCCGCTTGGGTGCCAAAAATCACGCCTTTGATGTTCACTCCAAGCACACGGTCAATCTCTTTTTCTTCAATTGCCAAAAATGGCTCAACCGACTCAACCCCTGCGTTATTGACAAACACATCTACCTGTCCAAATGCCTTAACCGCTTCATCAACCAAGCGGATTTGGTCGTCTTTTTTAGAGGCATCACCAACAACGCTGATGCTCTCATAGCCTGCTTTGTCAAATTCATCTTTGGCCGTTTTTAAATTGTCTTCGCTGATGTCATGCAACACCACTTTAAAGCCATCTTTTGCCAAACGAGTAGCAATGGCATTGCCCAAACCTGCGGCAGACCCTGTTACGATGGCAACTTTGCCGTTTTGTTGATTGTTTTGTGTGGTCATCATGTTATCCTTATATTCATGTGTGATAAACAAATAAGTCAATTTTTATTGAAATTCTTAACTTAAATTTAAAATTTAACCAAATCTAAGTCAAATGATTGATTTAAGTGGGCAGCATTTTTAAGCAGGCAACATTGCTAAACTAAGCCGTTATTTAAAAAAAGCCACTTAAAAACGGTAAAACAGTAAAAAATTCACTTACCCTTTGATTATAACAACCAATCATTTTTAAAATAGGCATGATGCGTTATTGGCTTGTGTTGTTTATGTAACAGTGTTTGGAACAACCTTAATGATTGGTTGATAAAAGGTGATTTGGTTATGATTTGGCTGGATAACAATGCTCAATTTGGGTAAAATCTAAAGCCTTGGCTTAGGTTTGGTTTTAGCTTAAGTTCGGTTTTTTAGGTTTTTTTAAGTTGTTTGGTTTAACAGCCATTTTGGTTTATTTTCATTTTTTAAGGGCAATTTATTTAAGGGTAAATATTTAAGGGTAAATATTTAAGGGTAAGTTATGACACATTCTCACAATATCCGCCACACTGAGCATCTCATCATCGGTTTTGGTAAAGCAGGGAAAACTTTGGCTCAAACCCTTGCTAAAGCAGGTAAAGAGGTCATCTTGGTAGAAAAATCTGCCGATATGTATGGGGGTACTTGCATTAATATTGGGTGTATTCCATCAAAAAAATTGGCATTTTTATCACATGAGCGTGATGTGTCATTAAGCGATGCCATTGCCCGTAAAAATCAACTGATTGCTAAGCTTAATCAAGCCAATTTTGATAAAGTCAATGAATTAGATAACGCCACGGTCATCACAGGTGAAGCCAGTTTTATTGATGATAAGACCGTGCAGGTGGTGACAGCTGATGACACTCTAAAAATCACCGCTGACCACATTCATATCAATACAGGAGCGTATAATTGGCAACCACCCATTGATGGGCTAAAAGACAGCAAATTTGCCCATGACAGCACCAGTATCATGCAGTTAACCCAATTGCCAAAACAGTTGGTCATCATTGGTGGGGGATATATTGGGTTGGAATTTGCCTTTATCTTTGCTGGGTTTGGCAGTGTGGTCACGATTTTAGAAACTGCCGATACTTTTTTACCAAAAGAAGATGCTGACATTCGCCAAAATTTGTTGGGCATTATGGCAAACAAACAAATCACTGTCAAAACCAAGCAACAAATTAAGCAGGTTAATGATGCCAACAATCATGCGATGGTTGTAACCGAAGATGGGGAATTGATGGCAGATGCGATTTTGGTGGCAACAGGTCGTCGGGCAAATACGCAAGGGTTAGACCTTGATAAAGCAGGCGTCATATTGACGGATAAAGGCAACATTACCGTTAATGATAGGCTACAAACCAGCGTGCCACATATCTATGCGATGGGTGATGTGGCAGGCAGTCCACAGTTTACTTATATTTCCTTGGACGATTATCGGGTGGTCAAAAGTCAAGTGTTGGGTGATGGCACATATACCACAAAAGGACGCACTTTTGCCTATGCGGTGTTTACCAATCCACCGCTTGCCAATGTTGGCATGACCGAGCAAGTTGCCAAGGAGCAAGGGCATGCCGTTAAGACGGCTGTTTTAGAGGCGGTCAACATTCCCAAAGCCAAAATCTTAGAGCAAACCGATGGACTATTAAAAGCGGTGATTGATGCCAAAACCGATAAAATACTGGGTGTGCAGTTGTTATGTGACAATGCCCATGAGTTGATTAACTTTATGGATTTGGCAATTCGTCAGGGTCTGACTTATCAAGAGGTTAGGGATTATATTTTCACTCACCCAACGATGAGCGAAGCGTTAAATGAGTTGTTTGCACAGTTTGGGTAAGCATCGCTCATGGCGGTGTATGGCTGAGTACAGTTTATTGATGTTTTGGCATGAGTTTAAGATGTGGAAAAAACCACATCTTAAACTTTGTATAGTATCGCAGTCAAATTTTAAGTAACTGACAGATGATGCCATAATGGTCTTCAAACATCTGTACCGCATTTAATTCGGATAAAGGTAGCCAAAAGGCACGATTTGCGTCATCACCAGCTTGGACATCAGGTAGGGTTTGCTGCTTTGGTAGCTCAAAATAATACACCATCGTCACCGTACGAGCTCTTTGGCTGCGTTTGGGTGCATCAAACAAAGTTGCTGTTATCAGACTGTTTTTGAGCAAGCTGATATCTAGATTTGTTTCTTCGTGAACTTCACGCAAACATGCTTGATAAAAATCTTCATTGGTATCCACAAAACCGCCGGGTAAAGCGTACAGTCCTTGCCCATATTCACCGCCACGCTCAATAAGCAAAATATGCCCCGATTGCACAATCAGTGCATCGCTGGTGATGAAGTTGGGTGGATAAGGTGCTGTCTGCCAAGCTGCTTGATAGGCTTGAATGTGCTGATACTCTTGCTTGAGGCGATGGTAAGCTTTGGTATGCTCAAAAGCTGTTAAAAATTCAATACAAGCTTTAGTCAGTTGGCTAAAGCTTGCCTGTTTTTTGGCACTATCATCACCAAAATATGCTTCTCTGATTGGTGTTGCTGATATGTATTCAAAATTTTTGACCATAAATGTCTTATATTGAGGAAAAAGTGCCAGATAATACGAACTTTCATCCTTGTCATGCCCAATAATACCAATGCGTTCATTGGGTGTATTGGCTGTGATGCTGACAATGGCATTTTGAACTTCAATGAGCCATTTATTATCATTATAAGTGGCGTCATTGATACCAAGACAGTGAATGCGTTCACGATTTTTTTTGTCAAAACTGTTTAAAATCATTGCTTGTCGCTCATTAGGATGAAATGGATTTTTAATCGTGCGAGGAGAATTTGCTGAACCCATCAAAACAATCACTTGCCGTGCGTGTGCTAATGCCTGCGTGATGACATAATGATGACCTTGGTGAAAAGGTTCAAAGCGTCCGATAAAAATCAGATAGTCAAACTGTTGCGATGAATGCATGGTTTTATCCAAGAATTGTCAAGAATTTAAAAAATTTGGGTTGATAAAGTTAAGTTATGTTACCATATAAATTGATGTTAGCATACAAGCCAAAAAAGATATTGGTCGTTTAAGCTTGCAGGCTGTTTGCATTCTCATCTGACAAATACGCACCATAACCACAGCCAAACGATTTGCTAAAAAGCCAAAAAGTTTCATAAAACACAATAAATTAAACCAATTAAACAAAAGAGAGTTGCCATGAGTGAAGCATTAACCAGTAATATCAAAATTACCGAACCCGCCCAAGAGTATTTAGCTGATTTGCTTGCCAAGCAAGAAGAAGAGGGGATTGGTGTGCGTATTTTTGTGGAACATGCAGGCACGCCCCGTGCTGAATGTTGCATGAGCTATTGCCATGCTGATGAAATCGATGACCAAGATTTGTACATTGATTATGCCAAGTTTACCGCTCATATTGATGCTGATAGCATTCCTTATTTGCATGATGCGGTGATTGATTATAATAAAGACCGATTCGGTGGTCAGTTGACTTTTCGTGCGCCCAATTCCAAAGTTCCGCAAGTGGGCGAAAATGCCAGCATTGAAGAGCGTATTAATTATGTGCTGCAATCAGAGATTAACCCCAATCTTGCCAGCCATGGCGGTTCGGTAGATTTGTTGGAGGTGATTGAAGATGAAGCAGGATTAACAGCCGTTTTGAAATTTGGCGGCGGTTGCCAAGGGTGTTCGGCGGTTGATGTGACTTTACGCCAAGGGGTGGAAGTGCAGTTAAAACAACAAATCCCAGAACTTACCCAAGTGGTAGACGATACCGACCACAGTATCTCAGATCATGCTTATTACAAATAATTTTTTGGCTATTGTTGGTTTGGCTATTGTTTGATAGAGCCAATCAAGTAGATTATTGTTAATTAGTTTATCATGATAATAAAACCCCTTTTTTTAGCTTATGGCATTTAAAAAGGGGTTTTTAAGAAGATTGATTTATGTCAATGATACGGTGCGTTTTTTAATGGTTTGATACTCTGCGATGCTTAATCGTGGTCCAAACTGACCCACCACAGCTGCCGCCACAGCCGACGCCAAGCGTCCACAATTTGGCAAATCAAGATTTTGCGATAAACCATATAAAAAAGCACCTGCGTAATTATCACCTGCACCATTGGTATCGATGACTTGACTGACAACACAGCTATCAATGTGATGCTCGATAATGCGATCATCGATGCGACAGGCAATGGTGGTTGGTTTATCTGAATTGGTAATGACCACCAAGTCACTGTATTTTAATAGTGTATTGACAGGATCGGCATCACCATCTGCATCGGCAAACAATGCCGCTTCCTCAGCATTACAAAATATCGCATCTACACCACGGTTTAAGATGGCACTTAACCCTTCTTTGGCAAATTTTACCACAGCAGGATCAGCAAAGCTCACCGCAACTTTAGCACCAGTTTTGCGTGCATGCTCGTACAGCTGGCTTAGTGCATCAGTGGCTGAAGGTGACATGGCAAGATACCCTTCTAAATACAGCCATTTTGCGTCTTTGAGTGTCTGAAAATTAATATTATCAGTATTAATTTCACTGCTTGTACCCAAATGTGTTTGCATGGTGCGTTCTGCATCTGGTGTGACCAAGACCACACAAGAGCCTGTTGTCCCATCTGCTTGCACAGCGTAGGTGGCATCGGTTGCAACGCCCAAATTGGCTAAATCACCCAAATAAAAATCACCCATATCATCACCACCAACACGGCAATGATAATAAGCACGACCGCCCAGTGCGGCAAACGCCACCATGCTATTGGCTGCTGAGCCGCCACCTGCTTGTTTGGCAGGTTTTAGGTTTTGTTCATTTAGGGCGGCAAACAGCATATTTTGACCATTGGTATCTACTAAGGTCATATTGCCACGAGCCAAACCTGTGGCATCTAAAGCGGCATCGGATAGGGTGAATTCGGTGTCAACCAAGGCATTACCAATAGCAACGACATCATACATAAAACAGTCTCTTTGATGATTAATTTAACGATGAAATTTAACGATGAAATGATTTTAATTTAACCGATATTGATGATAAATATCGGTTATGTTTTAGATTTGGCTGGTTAATCTTTGGTTATTAATCTTCGGTTAATTGTACAACCAATAAATCGCTGTCAATATCTGGCAAAATACTATCTGCGGTCGCTCCAGCAATCCAAGCTGATAAGCCAGTTCGCTTATGACGACCAATTACGACCAAGTCCACTGCATGAGCTTGGCAATAGTCAACAATACCTTTACGCCCTGAAATGGCGGTTTTGATATTAATATGATGTGCTTGTAAATGATTGCGTGCTAGCACATCGGCCAAGCGTATGCGAGCCGTTTGGCAGCGTTCATCATCAATGTGTTCGTGCAAGGCTGATGCAGGAATCAGCTCATAACCAAAACCAAGCATGGTTTCTTCGACAATATGTAGCACCGAGAGCTGTGCTTGTGGCTGCAGATCCAAAATCCATTTGGCCTTTTGAGCGACCAAATCGGTATCATCTTTTAGGTCGGTTACGAGTAATACATGCTGATACATCACTTTCTCCTGAGTTTGCCAAGTTGTTTGATTAATTTTAGTATATCAAAAGCCTTGTCATAAATCATCTTGGATTTGATAAAAAGCCAAATTGATTGATGAGTTTAATTTTGGTTAAGAATTTTGATTAATCTGGTATCTAAAATAACATGGATCATCAAACGCCATAAGCCAATCTTATTTTTTCATCGCATTAAAAATTAATCTGATGAAATGATGATGTCTTTAAAAGTGTGTTAAAATGAAAATTGGTTAAAATTTTGGACAGTTTTATGACGACACTTCATTCAAGTTTTGAGTTAATTGACAAGCGTAGCATTGAAGCACTTGACATCACAGTTTTGACATCACGCCATCGTTTAACTGGCGCGACTCATTATCATTTGGCGTGCGATAACAGTGAAAATGCATTAATGATTGGCTTTGCAACTCAGCCGATGACTTCTCGTGGTGAGGCACATATTTTAGAACATGTTGTGCTGTGCGGTTCTCAAAAATATCCTGTGCGTGACCCATTTTTTAGTATGATTAAGCGTTCTTTGAACACTTTTATGAATGCCATGACAGCAAGCGACTGGACAGTTTACCCATTTGCTAGTCAAAATAAAAAAGATTTTTTTAATTTATTGTCTGTTTATTTAGATGCGGTATTTTTCCCCAATATTCATCCGCTTGATTTTGCCCAAGAAGGCGTTCGAGTTGAGATTAATCAAGATAACCAGCCTGAGTATCATGGCATTGTCTTTAATGAAATGAAAGGGGCGATGAGCGGCGAGATTGATCAGCTGTATTATGCCTTGATGCCACATTTATTCCCAACGACCACTTATCATTATAATTCTGGTGGCGACCCTGCTCAGATTCCAAAGATGACGTATGAGGATTTGGTGGCATTTCACCAGACGCATTATCATCCAAGCAATGCCATTATCATGAGTTTTGGTAATATTGCCGTTGATGAAATTCAAGCTAAAATTCATGACGAGGCTTTGTCGCATTTTGATGATATTCAAAAACCTGCACAAGGCAAAAAGTTCACTGGCGTCGTTGAAAAGCCGTTAAGCCAGCCGATTCAGGTGTATGATACATACAGTGCAGATAGTGATGATAAACAGATGACCCATCATGTTTTGGCATGGCTTTTGCCAACCATTACCGACCCACGCCTACGCCTATCACTGCGACTGATGGAGGGTGTGTTAGCTGAACACAGTGGTTCGCCTTTGCGTGCATATTTAGAAAGTCATCCGCTGGCAGTTGCACCCAGTCCCTTGCTTGGGCTGGATGATAGCCATTACCAAATGGTATTTTATGCAGGGGTGCGTGGCTCAGAGCCTGAACACGCCGAAGTGTTAGAAAAGGGGATTTTGGCACTATTAAACCAAATTGCAGACAACCCAATTTCCCAAGAAGTCATTGAAACCATTTTGCATCAAATTGAAATTGATCAGCGTCATATTGGTGGTGACAGTATGCCGTATGGACTGACCTTGATGCTAGAGGCATTTAGCACCGCAGTTCATGGCGGTAATCCCTTGGATGTTTGGCAGATTGATGAGCATTTGGCATGGCTAAAACAACAGGCAGGTGAACCAAATTGGCTACAAAATTTGATTCGCCAATATTTGATTGACAATCCGCACCGTGTACGCTTAACCTTGTCTGCTGATACCAAAAAAGCGGCTCGATTGGTTGATGAGGAAAATCAAGCACTGGCGGCACTTGATGCCACGCTTAGTGATGATGATAAACAAAATCTGCTCACACAAGCCGCTCAATTAAAAGCTCGGCAAGCAGCCCCTGATGATGTGAGTATTTTGCCAAAAGTTGGACTTGAGGATATTCCAAGTGAGGTGGCATTTACCAAGGGCATCAAAACAACCTTAAGCTTGGATGGTGAAACTTATCCAGTGCATTTGTATCATACAGGCACCAATGGATTATATTATTATCAAGTCATCACACCGCTGACCGATAAGGTGGCAGATGAGGTGATTAATAACCCGCTGCTGCCGCTGTATTTGACATTGTTATCGGAAGTGGGAACAAACAACTACGATGCCCGTACTTTTCAGGCGGTGCAAGCATCGCATTCATCTGGCGTAACCGCTCGTATCAGTCAACGGACACAATTAACCGACAAAGAGTCTTTGAGCAGTTATTTTGTGGTTGCCACCCGTGCCTTGAATCGTAAACTTGAAGCCATTGAGCTGGTCAGTGAGGTGATGAATGAGACTGTATTTAGCGAAACAGACCGTATCCGAGAACTGTTACAACAAAAACAAAGTAGCTGGCAGGCTCGTTTGGCAAGTGCAGGGCATGCTTACGCCATGCAAACCGCTTCTTCTCGGATGAGCCACCAAGCACGCATTGAGTATGCTTATTCAGGATTGCCTGCGTTGGTAGCACTCAAATCATTTTTGGCATCAGCACAAGCCGATGACAGCCTATGGGATACCTTATGCCATCGACTCAGTGAGTTGCACCAAACTTTAATAAGCTTGCCAAAACAGGTATTGCTTGTTTGTGAAGAGCAGGTAAGTCCAGATTTATTAGATGAAATCTCAAAACATATCAGCACCAAAAAAACACCCGCACCAAGTCAAAAAGTATCTCACAAGCTGGTTTTTGATACACTCGATGAGTTGTTATGCCAACAAGATGAACCAAAAACCGCATGGCTAATCTCAAGCAATGTCTATTATAATGCAGCTGCCTATCAAGCAACAACATCAGAGCATGAAGATACGCCTGCTTTAATGGTGCTTGCCCCATTTTTAAGAAATGGTTATTTGCATGGTGCTATTCGTGAAAAAGGCGGTGCTTATGGCAGCGGTGCCAGTTTTGATAGCAATGCTGCTGCATTTCGGTTTTATAGCTACCGTGATCCGCATTGTGCCAAGACTTTTGCACATTTTGACAAAAGTATCGATTGGCTTTTGCAGACAAAGCATGATACTGAGCAATTGCATGAGGCAATTTTAGGGATTATTGCAGGTATGGATAAACCAGGCTCACCTGCAGGTGAAGCGGTCAAGTCATGTTTTAATGAGCTACATCATCGTGATAAGGCATGGCAACAAAATCTGCGTGCCAAAATTTTGGCAGTCAGTATTGATGATTTAAAGTATGTGGCTCAAAAATATCTTAAAAATAAGCCAAGTCATCAAGCGGTACTTGCCCCCATTGAACAAGAATTGGCACTCATCGATATGGGCTTTAAGATTAAAAAATTAAGCTAAACTGCCAAAAGTATTTGGTCGTTTTTAGATCCCACGCCCTAAAGATTGGGTGTGGGGTTGTCTGCTTATTTAAGGTTTTGGTTTAAATTTGGTTTAAAATAGTATCTTACCGCTACCACCGCACCCCAATGCTCTGAGCACAGGCATAACCACTTGCCCACGCCCAAGTAAAGTTGTAGCCGCCAAGCTGTCCTGCCACATCAAGCACCTCGCCGATAAAATACAGATTTGGCTGTCGGCGTGATTCCATGGTTTTTCCTGAGATATCATGCGTATCAACACCGCCCAAAGTCACCTCTGCGACACGATAGCCTTCGGTGCCACTGGGTTTAAGGTGCCAAGCATTTAACTGCTGACCAATGTGATGCATGGTTTCATCTTTTAAATTGGCAAGTTCAATATTTTGATAAGCTTGCCAGAACAATGGTTCAAATCCACTGATGAGTTTTTTGGGCAATAAGGCTGCTAGGGCAGTTCGCAGTAATTGCTTGGGGTGTATTCGCTTTGCATCTAATAGATACTGATACACATCTTGGGTGGGGACTAGGTTGATGGTAATTTGCTCGCCTGCTTGCCAGTGATTTGATAATTGTAATATGGCAGGGCCTGATAAACCACGATGTGTAAATAATATCGGTAAATCAAACGATGCTTTGTCATTATAAGCAATCACATCAAGACTTAACCCTGCTAATGATTTTATCATCTCACCGACTTTATCGGTGAAAGTAAAAGGGACTAGTCCTGCACGAGTTGGAATAATTTGATGTCCAAACTGCGTGGCAACTTGATAGCCAAAACCACTTGCACCCAGTGTTGGAATTGATAGCCCGCCTGTTGCTATGACTAAAGCGTGTGCTTGAATGACTTTGATGCGATTATCAGGTTGAGATTTGACAGTGACCAAAAAATGAGTATCAGTTGCTTGAATATCTTGGACGGTTGTTTTTAGATGAATATCAACCCCTGCCATGTGGCATTCGTTTAGTAGCATTGATAAAATGTCTTTGGCACTGTTTTTACAAAATAGCTGACCATGTTCACGCTCTTGATGGGCAATATGATGGCGGTTGACCAAATCAATAAAATCTTCTGGCTGATATTTTGATAGGGCAGATTTGACAAAATGCGGATTTTGACTGATAAAATGGCATGGTTCAACTTGTTTATTAACGAAATTACAACGACCGCCACCTGACATAAGAATTTTTTTGCCCGCTTTATTGGCGTGATCAATAATGAGTACCGATTTGCCATATGCCGCCGTATTAAAAGCACAAAACAGCCCCGATGCCCCTGCACCGATAATAAGAGTGTCTACACTGATGCTCACAAAAACTCACCGCCGGATCAATAAAATAAAAAGATGGCTTATGGTAGCATTTTTGGGTTTTAAAATCACGAGTTGAAATCAGCTAAATTCAGCAAAACCATAGCAAATCACCCAAAAATTCGGTATCATAATACAAATTTATCAAAAACCAAGCTGCATGAGTTTAAATCCACAATCTCGGTCAATTAAAACCCCCTCGGTATTTAATTTACCTAATAATCTAACCATCGCACGCATTGTGATGATTCCTCTATTTGTTGCGATTGCCTATTGGCCGCCTGCACTTGGCATTGGCGTGCCTGCGATTCCTGATAATGCCATCGCACGCTTGGGCATGATGGGCTATAGCGACAGTATGCTGCGACATCTGATCTTGACATTGCTGTTTATTTTGGCGGCAGTCACAGACTGGCTGGATGGTTATTTGGCTCGGCGTATGAATATCACATCAGCGTTTGGGCGATTTTTGGATCCTGTGGCAGATAAACTGATGGTGGCAGCTGCGTTAATTGTCCTTGTGCAGTGGCATCCAAATATTGTGATGGCGACGAGTGCCATTGTGATTATTTCACGCGAGATTGCGGTATCGGCATTGCGGGAATGGATGGCGGAGCTTGGTGCTCGCACGAGCGTGGCAGTGTCTTATGTGGGGAAATTAAAGACCACTTTTCAGATGATTGCCATTACGGTATTTTTGCTTAATTGGCAATCGCTTGAGATGATCGGCTATGTGCTGATGGTCATTGCGGTCATTTTGACGCTTTGGTCGATGATGATTTATCTAAAAGCTGCTTGGCCATATCTTAAGCAGCCATAAAAAAGCCGTCTTAAAAACGGCTTTAGCAAATAAATTAAATTAAGGATGTATCAGATCAATCAGTACAACATGCATCAAAATAATTGGCACGCACAGCCAGTGAATGCGTTTATTGGTGAGATTGTGATGGCTTGTGGCATAGCCATTAAGCCAATATTAAGCAGTTTTTGGCTTAAAAATAGTGGCATCACAACGCCTTTGGCTGGTCCTTTGCTTACTATAGCCAAATGTTAAGGCGATTGCAAGCGAGCTAACTGCTCAGAGCGATACCAGCCATATAATCCGACAATGGCATTGATTTGATAAATCACGGTTTGAATGGCAAAAATGGTATTACCTGTCATCAGATTAATAATCAGCCAAACTGCATTCACCACAATCCATAGCCACCAATTTAAGGAATAGCGTAAAATCATCATCGTTTGTGCGGTAATTGACAAGACAAATGCCAAGACATTAATCCAAAAAAAGTCAATTCGCCCCAAAAATCGACTGCCGTCATTTTCAACCACCACATAGCCCATATTCGCAAGCCATGTATTGACCGTTGGGAATAATAACAGCCCCAAAACAATGAAACATATGGTGATGAGCCAAACATACTTTCCTGCAGACTTTGGAATCATATCGCCATCAGCACCAGTATGGTTTGACCAGTATTTAACACCATAGACATGTGTAAAAAAATTAAATAACGGTGCAAGCATGAGACCAACGGCACCTGATGTACCTTGTACGATGATCTCACCTGCTGTGGCAACCATACCAAGTCCATTGCCTGTGATATTTTTGCGAAAAGACAAACTTACCACACAGACCAAGCCGATGATTGAGATGACAAAATAAAACCAATCCAAATGCGTGTGAGCTGTTGTGGTCCAAAATCCAGTAAATAGTGCAATAAATCCGCAAACAAACCAAAGTAGCACCCAGCTTGTTGTCCAATCTTTTTTACCAAAGCCTGTGATGTTATCTAAAATATCAATTTTCATCAGATTTTCCCTAATTAATTGTCATGAATTTTTGTAAAATGATTAAAAATATGATTGTCTATCAAGCTTAATGCTTGTAGATAGCGTTTGTGGTAGTCGGTGTCATTAATGATATGATGACCAATATCATATCGTGCCAAAATCTCAAGCAGTTTATTGGCGAACAAACTGCGTTGATGATCATCACCAAGCCTACGCATGCCATCAGCGACCCAAGCAACATTATTATCTAAATAAATCGTAAAATCCAATCGCATTTGTTTAGCAAATTCTGCGACAAGTGGATGCGTTTGCCCTTCATAAATTTCACAAAATGCTTGCGTTGTCGCAAAATCAGTATCAACCAGTGTAACAGCAGAGCTGGCAGTGGTGCGAGCGGTTTCAATGGCGTTGGCGTGATTGATGGCAATGGATGCGTAGTCACTGTATTGAAGGGCAAGTTCGCTACCGCCGAGATGGGAGTGTGTGTATAATCGACCCATTTCAGGTGCGATGCTGGCACCATAATAATTGGCAAGTTTTTGTACTAAGGTAGTTTTCCCCGAGCTTTCGCCACCAACAATACAAACCGTTTGGGTATAAAAATAGCGGCAGACGGCAGACAGTTGATAAAAATAAGCCAATGGATTGTTTTGTACCAATTCATCATCATAATTTGAGGCATGGCCGTATTTGGGTAATGTCAATTCAAATGGATGTAAAGTATCTTTATGTGATGATTTAATGCCAAGCATTGTCGTATGAGCGGTAATATTGAGTGCTTGGCAAATGGCTAAAAATTGATGTTTGGTCAACTGCGTATTGTTTCGATAATCAAATGACATATCAGGTAAAGCCAAACTACCAAAGGTATGAATTTTAATAAAACCAAATGATTGACAAGCCATCTGAACCCAACGCACCGCATCAGCAAGTGTTGGCGTGCGACCACAGGGCAGAGGTACATGGTTGGGCGTTTGAATGATGATGTGTAATGTCTTTGATAATCCTGCAGCATGATTAATATCGGCAAGCATGCTAAGCGTGAGCGGTGCAAAATCCCCAATTAAAATCAAGTGGTCTGGTTGCATTATCATATCCTTGGTATGTTATTTTGTCATCATCATTGGGCAAAATCAGACTGCATCAAAAGCTGCCTTGCCCAAATATCAATTGATACACTTATCATATCAATGTCTTTTCTAGATTGTGTCATGCTGTGTAAACTTTTTATGCTACTTGGTAACCAAATTCTATGAATGGCTTGAAATTGTCGGTAAAATAACCATTATTTATTTATCATTAGATTTATTTAACTGATTAACTGATAAATTAAGTTTAATAAAATAGGTCAAGTACCTGCCAAGATGGCTTTTTTAGCCCTTCACTCACAATGATAAACTATGGGGAAATTTATGCCAAGACTGATAAAATTACACCGCTCAAAAAACCATCGTATGATTGCAGGCGTGATGGGTGGTATTGCTGAATATTTAGGGTGGTCGCCTAACATGGTGCGTATTGCATTTGTGATTATCTCAAGTTTATCGGCCGCTGTACCAGGAATTTTGATTTATTTGGTGCTTTGGCTAATTATGCCAAATGCAACACCAAATTCTTATGCTACGAATTTGGTTCAATATGACCGTAAGTCGCTGTAATTTTGATTTAAGGTTGAATTGATTGTTATGATTGAAAGCCATGCAAATGGCTAAAATCAATGATTTTACCCTTATTTACCCAACTTTGATAACGATAAACTTGATAACGACAAAAACTCAAAAACTGATAGAAAAAATACCCAGTATTTAGTAAAATAGGTTTCATTTGTGACAGTTTTGGGATTTATATGGATTCGGGTGAGACCTTGACTTTTCAAGCACTGATTTTAACACTTCAAAATTATTGGGCATCTCGTGGCTGTGTGGTGCTGCAGCCTTATGATATGGAAGTGGGGGCTGGGACATTTCACACCGCCACTTTTTTGCGTGCCTTAACCCCCGAGCGTTGGAATGCAGCTTATGTTCAGCCATCTCGCCGTCCAACCGATGGGCGTTATGGTGATAATCCCAATCGCTTACAACACTATTACCAATTTCAAGTGGTGTTAAAGCCCAATCCTGCCAACATTCAAGAGCTGTATTTAGGCTCTTTAAAAGCCATTGGCATTGATACGCTGACCCATGATGTCCGCTTTGTTGAAGACAATTGGGAGAGTCCAACGCTTGGGGCGTGGGGGCTTGGCTGGGAAGTATGGCTAAATGGCATGGAAGTTACCCAGTTTACCTATTTTCAGCAGGTTGGTGGCATTGAGTGCTTCCCTGTTACAGGTGAAATTACCTATGGGCTTGAGCGCCTTGCCATGTATATCCAAGGCGTGGACAGTGTGTATGATTTGGTGTGGGCAGATGGTGAGTTTGGGCGTGTAACCTATGGTGATGTGTTTCACCAAAACGAAGTGGAGCAATCCGCCTATAATTTTGAACATGCCGATGTGGCTAAATTGTTTGAATTATTTGATTTTTATGAAGAGCAAGCAGATAAGTTGGTTGCGGTCAATTTACCGTTGCCTGCTTATGAGATGGTGCTAAAAGCCAGCCATACCTTTAACCTGCTTGACGCTCGTGGGGCGATTAGCGTTACCGAACGCCAACGCTTTATCTTGCGTGTACGCACACTGGCCCGCAAAGTGGCAATCAGCTATACCGAAGCTCGGGCAAAATTGGGCTTTCCTTTGGCAGATGATGCCCATAAGGCAGAAGCGTTGGAGAAGTGGTTGCCAAAATAACCAAAACTTGTCTTACGATACAGTGAATATTGTAAATACAGTCAATCCAAGCTGTATACCTGAATAAGGCAAATGAATTGATAGATAAAGCCGTCCAGATTTTTTGGGTGGCTTGATTTTTTAGTGCATAAAATGTGTTAAAATGAGTGTAAATTTTTGACTGATTTGGCAATTGATTATTGTAAACTTTGCCACCTTATGGGGCAAAAAAAGGCTGATTTATGACCACGATTTTATTTGAACTTGGCACCGAAGAGTTGCCACCAAAAAACCTAAAAACACTGCGTGATACCCTTAAAAATAGCGTTGGCATGCTGCTGAATGATCACAATATCAGCTTTGATGACATTCATGCCTTTGCCGCACCACGCCGTTTGGCACTTACTATTACAGGTGTGGGCGAGTTTCAGCCTGACCGTATCGAAACTAAAAAAGGTCCAAGTGTTAAGGCAGCGTTTGATGACGCAGGTAATTTAACGCGTGCAGGGCAAGGATTTTTGCAAGGTTTAAATGCCACTGGGCGAAATCTTAGCGTCAAAGATTTGGGGCGTATTGCTGATAAAAAAGGCGAATACATCGCTTATGATTTGACCATTAAAGGCGAAAAAATCACCGATTTAATGCCAAATATCTTACAAAAAGCGCTTGATGATTTGCCAATTGCTAAGCGTATGCGTTCTGGCATCGATCGCCATGAGTTTGTACGACCTGTTCATTGGGTGGTTTTGATGTCAGATGATGTTGTGATTGATGCGACCATTCAAGGCCATAAAACAGGCAACCAAAGCCGTGGTCATCGCTATCATTCACCTGATTTTTTTGCCATTGATCATGCCGATCATTATGAAAATTTACTCAAAAATCATCATGTCATTGCTGATTTTGATCAGCGTCAAGCCGATATTTTAGCACAAGTCAAAACATTGGCTGATGATGTGAATGGCACGGCAATCATGCCTCAAGAATTGCTTGATGAGGTCACAGCTTTGGTGGATTTGCCCGTTGCGTTAAGAGCAAGCTTTCCTGAGCGATTTTTAGCCGTTCCTCAAGAAGCCCTTATCAGCACCATGCAGGCTGATCAAAAGTATTTTTGCTTGACCGATCAAGCAGGCAAGCTGATGCCGCATTTTATTTTTATCAGTAATATCAACTCTAAAGATTCTGCTCAGATTATTACGGGTAATGAAAAAGTTGTTCGTCCTCGTCTGTCAGATGCAGAGTTTTTTTTCTTACAAGATCAAAAACAGCCACTGTTTGAGCTGAACCATCATCTAAAAACTCAGATTTTTCAAGATAAGCTTGGTACATTGTGGGAAAAATCTGAGCGTATTGCAAATTTGGCCGCCCATATTGCAGATCAGATAGGTGCTAATACCGATGCAGCGTATCGAGCTGGATTGTTATCCAAATGCGATTTGGCGAGTAGATTGGTGGGTGAATTCCCCGAATTGCAAGGCATTGCGGGTACTTACTATGCACGCCTAAATCATGAGCCTGATGTGGTGGCAGATGCCATCGAAGAACAATATTTACCAAAATTTAGTGGTGATAAGCTGCCTGCCACTCATGTGGGTGTTGCACTTGCATTGGCAGATCGTTTGGATACGCTGGTGGGCATTTTTGGGATTGGTGAAATACCCAGTGGCTCTAAAGACCCATTTAGCTTACGCCGTGCGTCTATTGGGATTTTGCGTATTTTAATTGAAAAACGCCTGCGTGTGAGCCTATCTCATCTGGTTAAACAAGCCTTAATGGGCTATGGCGATATACTTGAAAATATCGATCAGACCCTAACAGAAGTCATGGAATTTATCAATGCGCGCTATCGGGCGATGTACAGTGAGCAGGGCGTCTTGGTGGATACGATTCAGGCGGTGCAGGCGGTGCAGACAGATGTGCCGATGGATTTTGATGAGCGTATCCAAGCGGTAACAGCATTTCGATTGTTGCCACAAGCGGCTATTTTGGCCGAAAATAATAAGCGTGTGGCAAATATTTTGGCAAAAGCTGGTACTGTGCAAGGTGATGTAACGCCCCAAAATCTGATTGAACCTGCTGAGCAGGCACTGTATCAGGCGATCGAATCTGCCAAAGTCAGCGTTCAGCCCTTGCATAATCATGGCGATTACCAAGGCATTTTGACGACCCTTGTGAGCTTATCGGAGCCTTTGACGCAGTTTTTTGATCATGTCATGGTGAATGCTGATGATGAAACTTTAAAACAGAATCGTTTGGCACTGCTTAGCCAAGTGCGTAAGCTTTTTTTGAGTGTGGCGGATATTGGGCTGCTTCAATCGTAAAAAATCAATGACAAATGCCCAATTATTGAGTATAATAGTCAACCTTGGTGACGTGGCTGAGTGGTCGAAAGCGCACGCCTGGAAAGTGTGTATATGTTAATAGCGTATCGAGGGTTCGAATCCCTCCGTCACCGCCAAACTCTGAAAATCCTATATCGCTTATTACCGATGTGGGATTTTTTTATGAGCTTATGGGGGTTGTCTTAGCTGAATATGTTAAATAGTTATTTGAATAAATCTAAATTATTTAGATGAATTCACCAAATCAATGCAAGATATTTGCATTAAATTGCCAGAAATTCCCAAGCACGGCGTCATGACAAGGTGTTTTAGTAACTCCAAAAACTCATCTCTTGGCATCAAATTTGCCCCAAGGCGTCTTAAATGCGGATTTTCAAGTTGGCAATCTATGAGCTGTATGCCGTATTGATTTGCCCAGTGCATCAATGCCCAAAAGGCAATTTTTGAGGCATCGTTACGCCTGTGAAACATACTTTCTCCACAAAATATCGAACCAAAACTCACGCCGTATAAACCTCCGATCAGCTCGCTGTCATATGGCATGCCTGCCCAAACTTCTATACTTGCCGCCGCACCAATTTTAAATAGCTGTCGATACGCCAAAACCATATTATCATGAATCCAAGTCTGAAAGGTATCACGGCGAGGCGCACGACACGCATTTATCACTGCCTCAAAATCAGCATTAGTGGTGATGGTCCAAGGCTGCTTTTTGGCTGCGCGTATCAGTGATTTACTGGGATAAAAGTCATTTGGTGTAATGACGCAGCGTATCTCTGGCGACCACCAGCAGATTGGCTCGTCTTCATCAAACCAAGGAAAGGCACCAGAACGATAAGCGTGTAATAGTGTTGACACTGTCAAATCGCCCCCTGCACCCAAAAAACCATGTGTACGCAGCTTGTCTGCTGGTGGGCGAAAATCATACAAGCAGGCATCAGCCAGTTTATGCAGATTGCTTAGTGTGTTTGAATTATCGATATGATTCATGATGAAATGATACAAACTTTATGAGAATTGTATGTTGAAAAAAGCCGCTCAAGATTGAGCGACTTTAGAAATATGATCAGCGAATATTATGCCACATTACGCTCATAAACAGGCAATTTGTTACAAATTTGGGCAATCTTTTCACGCGTTGCTGCTAAGACTGCTTCATCACCTCGTGCGTCTAAAACATCACAAATCCAGCCAGCCAATTCACGAACCTCAGCTTCACCAAAGCCACGCGTGGTAACGGCAGGCGTACCAATGCGGATACCACTTGTTACAAATGGTGATTTTGGGTCATTTGGCACAGAATTTTTGTTCACAGTAATGTGAGCATCGCCAAGCCATTTGTCCGCCTCTTTACCAGTGATGCCTTGTTTGATTAAGCTGATAAGCATCAGATGGTTTTTGGTGCCACCAGAGACAATTTCATAGCCACGACTTTGGATAACCTCTGCCATCGCTTTGGCATTGATAATGACTTGCTTTTGATAGCTCTGAAAATCATCACTCATTGCCTCTTTAAAGCAAACAGCTTTAGCGGCGATAGCATGCATCAGCGGACCGCCTTGACTACCTGGAAAAACAGCAGATGCCAATTTTTTCTCAATCTCTTCATTGGCTTTGGCTAAAATTAAACCAGAGCGTGGACCACGCAGTGTCTTATGAGTGGTTGTGGTGGTGACATCGGCAATTTGTACAGGGCTTGGGTAAATGCCAGTTGCCACAAGACCTGCAACATGTGCCATATCCGCCATCAAATATGCGCCTACCTCATCGGCAATGTCACGGAACTTTTGCCAGTCAATGATTTGGCTGTATGCTGAAAAACCTGCAATGATCATTTTGGGCTTATGCTCACGGGCTAGGCGGGCGACTTCTTCATAATCAATCAAGCCAGTTTCGGTGTCCAATCCATATTGAACCGCATGATAATTGCGTCCTGAAAAATTGACAGATGCCCCATGGGTTAGGTGACCACCATGTGCTAAGCTCATACCAAGTACAGTGTCATTTGGCTCAAGTAATGCCAGAAATACCGCACTGTTGGCACTTGAACCTGAATGTGGTTGTACATTGACATAATCAGCACCAAACAGTTCTTTGGCACGGTCAATGGCAATTTGCTCGATGGCATCAACATGCTCACAACCACCATAGTAGCGTTTTTTTGGATAACCTTCGGCGTATTTATTGGTTAAGGTTGAGCCTTGGGCTTGCATGACAGCAGGTGAGCAGTAATTTTCTGATGCGATAAGCTCAATATGATCTTCTTGGCGTTTGGTTTCGGCATCAATTTGTGTTGCCAATTCTGGGTCGTATTGATGTAGCGAAATTTCTTTAAACATGAATTTTCCTTGTTTGGTGGGAGAATAAAAAGTCAAGATTAGTTTAGCATACTTGCCCAATATTCACTAGGGCGGTGCCTATTTTTCATTGATTACACAAAATGACTGAATTTTATCTTGACGGTATCTGTGCTGTCATTGGTCAAAAGATGCTTGAAAAGCTGCCAAAAATAGCTCATCAATCAAGATTTTACGCCCATTGATATCATAAACTGTTTGCCGACCAATTTGACCATCATACCGATAAAAATGACGCTTAATTGGCAGTTGTTGCCTTTTTTTGAACAAAACATATCCGATGGGCGTTGCACCCAGTGCTTTTAGGCGTGCTAATGAACCTGTCAGTGATGACAAAGGAAAAATACTTTTGGCAAGCACCCAAGCGTCCGCATCACCGTATAACTTGACACTGCGTACCCAAGCCATGTGTGGGCGATTTAGGGGCAGTCCCAGTTGTGATTTTTGGGCAAAGGTGAGTGGCTGATAGCCTTGATGGATGATTTCAACCTTTAGGGGTTTTTTTGAGTGTGCTTCTAATCGTGCCGTTAACGACCCTTGAGTAAATACAAAATCGGCAAGTTTTGGAGGCAGGTGGTCTAATATCTCATCCATTGGCATGAAATCATCATCTATTGGCGGTACAAGTGTACAATTTTAGCATAAAAATAGCCAAGAAAGACAAATTTAGCAAGCTTTATTGGGTGGATTATCAAGAATATCTTATGATGATAATTTATAAAATGTGATAGATAACTTAAAAAATCTGATATAAATCAAGACATAGCAACCATATAATTTTATTTATTTGAAAATTTAATGATAATTTTATATCCATTTATTTTAAAAATGGTGAACATTGGTCAAGGCTATTGGATTAATCGCATTATTTTGGGTATGCTGTATATAACAGCTAGATGACAGGTAACTTTAGTTAACCCTAAAATCACCCATTCATCAGCGACTAGGCACATAATGTGCTATCTTGTCATAAGACATTTATTGAGTTGTCAAATTAAAAGGAGTTAGTAATGACCTACCAATCAGCCCTAGAACATGTTCGCTCTGTTAAAGCCAAATTAGGTAATTATTGGGACGCCATCCGCCCAGAAGATGCCGCTCGTATGGTTGTCCAAAACCGTTTTAAAACAGGTCTTGATATCGCCAAATACACCGCAAGTATCATGCGTCGTGATATGGCGGAGTATGATGCTGATAACTCAAAATACACCCAATCCCTTGGCTGTTGGCATGGATTTATCGCCCAGCAAAAGATGATTGCCAACAAAAAATACTTTGGCACTACCAGCAAACGCTACATCTACCTATCAGGCTGGATGGTTGCTGCATTGCGTTCTGAATTTGGTCCATTGCCTGACCAATCCATGCACGAAAAAACCGCCGTACCAAAACTCATTGAAGAGATTTATACTTTTCTTCGTCAAGCAGATGCCAAAGAGCTAAATGATTTATTCCGTGCCTTGCAACAAGCAGAGCAAGCAGGCGATGAGGCAAAGGTCAAAGAAATTGAAGCGAAAATTGACAACTTTGAAACCCATGTTGTGCCAATCATCGCTGACATTGATGCAGGTTTTGGTAACGAAGAAGCAACCTATTTATTAACCAAACAAATGATTGAAGCGGGTGCTTGTGCCATTCAAATTGAAAATCAGGTGTCAGATGCTAAGCAATGTGGGCATCAAGCGGGTAAAGTGACTGTACCACACGAAGACTTTTTGGCAAAAATTAACGCCGTGCGTTATGCGTTCTTAGAGCTTGGCGTGGATGAGGGCGTGATTGTGGCCCGTACCGACTCAGAGGGTGCTGATTTGACCCAAAAAATCCCAGTCAGCCGTGAAGCGGGCGATTTGGCGAGTAAATACATCAGCTATTTACAGACCACCGAGATTGACATCAGTGAAGCCAAAGAAGATGAAATTCTTATCAAGCGTAACGGCAAGCTACACCGCCCAACTCGTCTGCCATCGGGTCTATATCAATTCCGTGAAGGCACGCAGCATGAGCGTGTGGTGCTAGATTGTGTCACATCGCTACAAAACGGTGCGGACATGATTTGGATTGAGACCCCAACCCCAGATGTGGCGGGCATTGCAAGATTTGTCAATGACATCAAAAAACAAGTACCAGATGCCAAATTGGTGTACAACAATTCACCATCGTTTAACTGGACAATCAACTTCCGCCAACAAGCCTATGACCGCTGGGCGGATGAAGGTCGTGATTTATCAGGCTATGACCGTGATAAGCTCATGGATGCCCAATATGATGACAGTGAGCTTGCTTATGATGCTGATGAAAAAATCCGTACTTTCCAAGCAGATGCTGCCCGTGAAGCTGGCGTATTTCACCATCTCATCACATTACCCACTTATCACACTGCCGCTTTATCTACCCATGAGCTTGCCAAAGGCTACTTTGGCGATGAGGGCATGCTTGCCTATGTCGCTGGTGTGCAGCGTAAAGAGATTCGTGATGGTGTCGCTTGCGTGAAACACCAAGCCATGGCAGGCTCTGACATTGGCGATGACCACAAAGAGATTTTCTCAGGTGAAAACGCCCTAAAAGCAGGTGATGCAAGTAAAAACACCATGAACCAATTTGGCGGTTAATACCCATCAAATAAAAAAACGGTGTTTTGCTGTTAAGGCACAACACCGTTTTTATTTAAAATTTCAAGACATTGTTTCAAGAGATTGTTTCAAGGTATTTTGGCATATAAAGTACAGACCATGCCCCAACATCTCAAATCATTTTAAGGATAAAATTATGACCACCCAACGCATCAGCAAAGGCTCGCTTGCCATTGACAAGATTTTATTTGATTTTATTGAAAATGAAGCCTTACCTATCGCCAAACTTGACAGCGATACTTATTGGAGAAATTTTGAGCAAGTGGTGCTTGAATTGACCCCAAAAAATAAAGCCTTGCTTGCCCATCGTGAGAAATTGCAAGCCAAGATTGACGATTGGCACAAAAATCATGTTTATGAGCTGGGTGCGTATAAGCAATTTTTAAGCGAAATTGGCTATCTTGAACCTGAGGTTGCAGATTTTACCATCACCACCGAAAATGTCGATGAGGAGATTGCCACCATGGCAGGGCCCCAGCTTGTCGTGCCTGTGCGTAATGCCCGCTATTGCCTAAATGCCGCCAATGCCCGTTGGGGGTCGCTTTATGATGCGTTATACGGTTTTGATATCATCGCAGAAACGGACGGTGCTGAAAAAGGTAAGGGCTATAATCCTGTGCGTGGGGCAAAGGCCATCGCATTTGCCAAAAATTTTCTTGATGAAACTTTCCCGCTTGTGGACGGCTCACACGCTGATGTCATATCTTATGCCATAAAAGACGGTCAATTATCTGCCAATATGGGCAAATCTTGGAGCACTTTAACAGAAAATAAAGTGGTAGGCTATAATGGCGTGCCTGACAATCCGAGCGAAATCATATTAAAAAACAACGGCTTACATGTCATCATCCAGATTGACCCACACAGTATCATTGGCAAAGATGACAAAGCAGGGGTTAAGGATATACTGCTAGAATCTGCCGTTACCACCATTCAAGATTTGGAGGACTCTGTGGCAGCGGTAGATGCCGAAGAAAAAGTGGAGGGCTATCGCAACTGGCTGGGTCTTATGAAAGGTGATTTGTCTGAGACCTTAGAAAAAAATGGCAAAACCATCACCCGTACGCTAAATGCTGACCGCACTTATACCGACCTAAATGGCAATACCCAAACTCTGCATGGGCGTTCACTCATGCTGCTTCGCAATGTGGGGCATTTGATGACAAATCCTGCCATCTTGGTGGGTGGCGAGGAGATTTTTGAGGGGATGATGGATGCACTTATCACGCCCATGCTCTGTGCCATTGACATTCGTGGTGAAAATACCTTGCGTAACTCTCGTACAGGTTCAATGTATATTGTCAAGCCAAAAATGCACGGTTCACAAGAGGTGGCGTTTGCTGCCGAGCTGTTCTCTTGTGCCGAAAAAGCCATTGGCTTGCCCAAAAATAGCCTAAAAATGGGCATCATGGATGAAGAGCGTAGAACCTCTGCCAACCTAAAAAACTGTATCGCCCAAGCTTATGAGCGGACGATTTTTATTAACACAGGCTTTATGGACAGAACAGGCGATGAGATTCATACCGCCATGCATGCAGGGGCATTTGTGCGTAAGGGTGAGATTAAAGAGCAAATCTGGTTTCATGCCTATGAAAAACGCAATGTCTTAATCGGTCTTAATGCAGGACTGCGTGGTAAGGCTCAAATTGGTAAAGGCATGTGGCCAAAGCCTGATGAGCTTGCCGATATGTATCGCACCAAAATTGAGAATCCACAAGCTGGGGCAAGCTGTGCATGGGTGCCATCGCCAAGCGGGGCGGTGATTCATGCCATTCATTATCACAAATGCAATGTTACAAAACGCCAAGAAGAATTGGCACGCCTTGCCATACCAAGTCTTGATGATTTATTGACCATTGCTCTTGCCACCGATACCAATTGGACAGCAGAACAAAAACGCCGTGAACTTGAAAACAACTGCCAAGGCATCTTAGGTTATGTGGTGCGTTGGGTTGATTTGGGCGTGGGTTGTTCCAAAGTGCCTGATATCAATGATGTGGGACTGATGGAAGACCGTGCCACTTTGCGTATCTCCTCTCAGCATGTCGCCAACTGGCTGGTTCACGGTATCGTAACCGCCGATGAGGTGTGGGATGCCCTAAGACGCATGGCAAAAGTTGTTGATGAACAAAACGCATCCGACCCCGCCTATCGCCCAATGTCATCTGATTTTGATAACAACATTGCCTTTCAAACCGCCGCCGAGCTTATCTTTAAAGGAGCGACCGAACCATCTGGCTATACCGAGCCGCTATTACATAGGGCAAGATTAAAACTAAAAGGTTATCAAGGCGACTGATGATTAATCCATTCATCCGACTAAAACCACTTTTCATGCAGTCGTGAAAAGCGGTTTGGTATTTGAATGGCGTTAAATATTAATACGCTTAATATTATTTAAGACTATCTGTCAATTACCAAATAAATGAGCATTTGAAATGATGGATATCTTTTTTTGACCAAACAAAAATAGGCACTAAAAACTGGGTGATTTTGCGTATGTTCAATAAAAAATATCGCTCTGATGTTGATGCGTTTTAAGCATTTGAAACCAAAATATAAAAAAAGCACCATGTAGATTCATGGTGCTTTTTTTGTGCAAATATTTGATGTGGATTAATTGTTGGCTGAATCATCTGCTGATTTAGCAGGAGAAGACTCAGAAGGCTCCACAGGCTTAGATAACTTACGCACTTCTACCTTGGTTGGTTTTTTGCTTGGCTTTCTAGGTGCTCTTGTTTTGGCTGGTTTGGACACTTTGGCAGGTTTAGTTGCCATCAGATTTAAAATACCAACCTGAGGTTGTAGCTGACCTGCGACATTTTCAATCATATCTTTATAGCTATTTGCCTTGGTCTTGCGTTCGGTTTTTTGGTCAGCGGTGATCTCTTTGATTTGGCTGACTTTTTTGTCTTTACCACTTTCAGGTTTCACTTGGTTATGAGTATCCAAATCTGCCATTTTAGCAGTATCATCAGCCGCTTCTGATACGACGGTTGAGATATCAGCCATTGTCTTACTGATGGTGTCGCCAATGCTGTCAGAGATTTGCTCTGCAGCCAGCGTTGTAGCATCAATGGCATCATTGGTTTGATGTTCAACCGCATCATCAGCTTTGCTAAGTTGGCTGTTATCTGAGTCGGATGAAGAATCGGTCGCTATCTTTGATTCCTTATGCTTGGTGTCGGCTGGTGTGACAGCATGATCAAAAGTATCAGGACTGGCTTGATTAGAATGCTGAGCAATTGTTTTGCTGACCTGATCATTGTTAGGGCTGGTTGCTTCAATATACTCAGGATGCTGACCACGAGGGTCATTGGCAGCACGGCGTGTGATTGGGCGTGGTATAGCCTCGGTTCTGCCCTGTGGCGCTGATGCTTGAGCGGTCGCTTGAGTTAGTTTACCAAACTCATTTTTTGTGGCTGTATCCAGCGGTGAATAACCAAAGTTGGCAAAATCAAACTGTGCAGGCGTGGACATTTTTGTCATTGCAGTGATAAAATCATTCACAAAATTACCTGTCGCCGATTTACCTAAGACACGCAAGATGAGCGCCCCTGCTGTTATTGCATTGAGATTGATAGCCTGTGTCTGCTGAAGGGCGATTTGTACCACTCTAGGGTCGTTGGTAGCCTTATTCATAGATTTGGCAAGTGTCTGAATTTTTTCAGCCAGTTTGGGCTCAACCCCTGTCGTAGCAGAGACCGTATGTAATACACTCATCTCACCTGATTCATCTGATTGTGTGATCGGCTCAGCTTCGTGCTTGGGTTTGGCAGGTATCGGCTCTTTTGGTGCTTTTATTGCCTGATTGGAATTTGCTTGAGGTGCAATTTTGGCATCATCTTTGGCACTTGATGTTTCGTCTTTTGTTGGTTTTGTAGACTTACTGCCATCCAATGAAAGATGGATGACTTGCGTATTATTTTCAGCCGCTTTAATGCTGCTCACATGTAGCACCACTTCTTTAGGATTGGCCGCTTTTTGATGTGGTAGCTTTTCGGTTTTTTCAGATTTGGGCTTATCGGCACGAATGGGCTTATCAGCTTTATCCGCTTTTTCTGCTTTTTCTTCGGTTTTATGAAGTGTCTCACCACGCACAATCTCACCACGAGATTCTCGGCGAGAGCCTGCTTCACGCTTTGGATACTGTTCTTTGTCGCGTTCTTTTTTGGTTTTTTTGTCTGTCTTTTCAGAGGGTTGGGCTTGGGCGGCGGTCTCTTCGCCGGATTCTTTTTTGGCATTTCGAGATTTTTTGTGGCGTTTATCTTCTGCTTGGGGGCGTGGGGTTGGCTCAGCTGATGGTGCTTGGATATTTGCCATACGGCCTGCTGCACCTAGGCTTACCGCACCGCCATTTACCAGTGCTTCAATCGCTAAAGCGGCATCTGCTGTACCTAAACTGCCGGCAACTTTCGCTTGTGGTTTTGGTGCAAATAAGTTTGACAACCATGCAACCGCTTGAGGTTCTGGTTTGGTTGGCTTGGGTTCTGAATCGGTCGTATTTTTTTTGATGGGCTTATTGTCAGGTTTTTGCCAACGGTTTGAGTCTGATTTTTCGTGGTCTGTTTGCCAATTCACCTCATAACCACGGTCGATATTTTCTTTTTCTTCGGTGTCAGCAATGCGTTCATAGCTTGACGGAGCAAATCCATCAGGGTTAAAGTGTAGGCTAAAATTTGGGCTTTCAAGATGTGCATGTGGTAAAATGGTGATTCGTGCACCGCTGTCTTGCTCTAAATAAACCAAACTTTCTCGTTTTTCATTTAATAAAAATGCCGCAATGTCGGTTGGGACTTCAGCTTGAATTTCGCCCATGCGTTCTTTGAGAGCAATTTGTTCAATTTGTCGCATGATAGATAGCGATAAAGAACGCAAATCTCGAATCATGCCATTACCGTGGCACCGAGGGCAAATATAGCCTGTAGATTCCTCAAGAGAAGGACGCAAGCGTTGTCGGCTCATCTGCATCAGTCCAAATTTACTAATCTCAGAAAACTGAACACGGGCACGGTCATGGCGTGTTGCTTCGATGAGGCGTTTTTCGACATCTTTTTGGTGGCGTGGGTCGTTCATATCAATAAAATCAATGACAATCAAACCACCCATATCACGCAAACGCAACTGGCGAGCAATCTCATCGGCAGCTTCTAAATTGGTATGATAGGCGGTTTCGGCGACATCTGAGCCCTTGGTGGATTTTGATGAATTGATATCAATAGCAACCAAAGCTTCAGTTTGGTCAATGACAATAGAACCACCAGAAGGTAGGCGTACTTCACGCTGATAGGCGGTTTCGATTTGACGCTCAATACCAAAACGGGCAAACATTGGCTCATAATCGGTGTATTTACGCAGTTTGCTAAGCTGGGTCGGCATGACAGCTTTGATGAAATTGGCAGCTTCATCATAAGCATTTTCACTGTCAATCCAAACCTCGCCAATGTCATCACGCAAATAGTCACGGACCGCACGAGTTACCACGCCCGCTTCTTGATGTACCAAGCAAGGGCTTGGGCGTTTTTTATTTTGTTCTTGGATGGATTTCCAAATATCTAAAAGATGGTCAAGGTCATTTTGTAAATCATCAGCCCCTTTACCAAGCCCTGCTGTGCGAACAATCACGCTCATATTTTTTGGTAGGTTTAGCCCTGCGATGATTTGTTTCATTTCTTCACGGACTTTACCTGAGATTTGACGGCTGATGCCACCTGCTTTGGGGTTGTTTGGCATCAAGACCAAATATCTGCCCGCCAGTGAAATAAAGCTGGATAAGGCAGCGCCTTTATTGCCACGCTCTTCTTTTTCAACTTGGACGATGATTTCATCACCTTCTTTGATGAGCTGCTTAATGCTGTCTTCATGAGTATTGCCGTTTAGGTATTCAGGGGCGATTTCTCGGAGTGGTAAAAAACCTTGGCGTGCTGAGCCATATTCAACAAATGCAGCTTCCAAAGAAGGCTCTACACGAGTGATATGACCCTTATAAATATTGGCTTTTTTTTGTTCACGAGTACGATTTTCTAGGTCAAAGTCGTATAAATGGTTATCTTTGCACAGTGCAACACGAATTTCTTCACTATGTGTGGCGTTAATTAAGATGCGTTTCATGATGTTCCTTATGGGCAAAATGCCTAGGCTAAGCAACATCGGTATCAAGTTTACGAAGATTTATCAATCAAGCTTGGTTTTCTTTGGGCTTGATGGGTTAAGTTGTCACAGATTTATCCGTCTTGGCATTGTTGATGTCTGTTGTTTGTCTAAAATGATACCAATCTGAATGATACTTATCTTTTAGGCAAGATTGGATAAATAAAAATCGCTTGCACCGATTTTAAAAACTCAATGTTCTTTGGGCTTTGTTGGGGATTGTTTTGCAAAAGCAGAGTTTGTCTTGTGCTTTTGAACCAACAGTTCCCAAAATTACGCCACCACGGATTGGTGGTTGGCAAAATCTTGTACGGTATCAATACCGAAGTTGCATCGCAACAATAGTAGGCAAAAGTTTAAAAATTTGCTTGGTCAATGTTGTTTGGTCGTTGCATAGAAAATGGCATCAAAAATGGCAAAATCTTGTTTTAGCAAAAATTCATCCGTATTGAGATGGTATTTTTGCTGATATGGCTGATATCAGAGCATGTTTGATGCTTGATGAAAGCCTCAAGAATAAATGTAAGCTTACCATCAAAGTTTTATCATTAAAACTTAATTTAGGTGATGAAAACACACGAATGTACTTAGTGGTACATTGTATAGATAACTTTCAATTGATACATTCTTAGATGACAAAGTCATCGCAAATTTGCCACAATTTTTGCCAAAATGAATATCGGATAAATCTTTGTCAAAATAAAAATTATCCTAAAATTTCGTTGCAACATGATAAACTATACCAAAACTTTTGCCAAACGCCTACTAAAAAATGTCAAAACAATGAAAAATTTACAAAAAACTTCAAAAAAACAGCCTTTTCCCATCGATTTGAGCAAAAAATCTAAAAGAGCCAAGCAATCTGTGCAACAATCTGCCGATTTTGCTATTACAGATTTTAGCCGAGTGAATTTTTTGACGGTGACGAATAATCAAGATGGTCAGCGAGTGGATAACTTTTTATTGGCAAGGCTTAAAGGTCTACCTCGCTCACATCTTTATAAACTGATTCGCAGTGATGAGATTCGTATTAATGGCAAACGGTGCAAGGCACACGATAAGCTGTATATGGGCGATGTGGTGCGTGTTGCGCCCATTCGCTTAAGCGTGCGTGAAGCACCAATTATCAGTGAAGAGCTTGCCAAAGGACTGCTTGAGCGTATTATTTTTGAAGATGATGGATTGATTGTATTAAATAAACCACATGGTATGGCAGTGCATGGCGGTTCAGGTGAGAGCTTTGGCATCATTGAGGCGATGCGTTTGGCTATGGGTAAAAAATACCTTGAGCTAATTCATCGGATTGATAAAGACACCTCAGGGCTGCTACTGATTGCCAAAAAACGCAGCACCCTAAAAATCCTTCAAGAGCAATTTCGCAAAAAAACGATACAGAAGCGGTATTTATGCTTGGTGATGGGTCATGTTCAGGCTGATGAAATGGTTATTGATGTGCCGTTACTGCGTTATACATTGGCTAATGGGGAACGCCGTGTCAAAGTTGCCCATTTAAACGAGCAAAAGGCTGGTGAATATGCCAAAGCAAGCCTAACCAAAATCAAAACTTTATTACGATTTAAAAAAGATGGTTGTCCTGTCAGTTTGGTACTTGCCATGCCTGCCACGGGACGCACACATCAGATTCGGGTGCATATGGCACACATTGGGCATGCACTGCTTGGTGATGATAAATATCAAAACAATCCTTTAGCACCCAAAGTTGGGCGTTTGTGCTTACACGCTTGGCAGTTGGGTATGACGAATGATGATGGACACACTGTCACACGCCCACAAAATTTTGTTGCACCCGTGGCAGATGATATGGCACAGTTGTTGCCAAAAACGGCAGAGTGGTTACCCAAAACAGTATCAAATTGACATAAAGCCCAGCCAAGCATTTGTAAAGCTTAGCAAAACCGATGGATAAAAGCCGCCATCTGTCGTAAAATAACCCCATTTATCAAAAATGTTATCCAAGGATTTGCCATGCAATCAGCCATTTTAGATGATGACCATCGCCACCAACAAATTGCCAACGCCATCCATGCTGCTGCCATCAGTCGTGATGAGTTGCTTGGTGCGATTGATTTGGGTTCAAACAGTTTTCACTTGGCAATTGGACGCTTAGATCATGGCGAGGTGCGAAAAGTTGCTTCCATTTCCGAAAAAGTCCAGTTGGCAGCAGGTTTGGATGATAATAATCAGTTGTCCAAAGAGGTGATGCAACGGGGTATTGAGTGTTTGCATCGATTTGCTCAGCATATCACCGAGGTGCAGCCAAGTCGACTGCGTATTGTTGCTACCAATGCCCTTCGTAAAGCGGTCAATGCGGCCGAATTTATACAGTATGCCAATGAGATTTTACCAAAGCCGATTGAGATTATCTCAGGTCGTGAGGAAGCTCGTTTGATTTATTTGGGTGTTTCGCATTCTAATGCCAGTACGGATAAACGCCTTGTGATTGATATTGGCGGTGGTTCAACAGAGTTTATCATCGGACAAGGATTTGAGCCAATCGAGATGGAATCTTTGCAAATGGGCTGTGTATCTTATACCAAAAAATTTTTTGGTGATGGTAAAATCACCGAGCGTGCCTTTGATAAAGCTGCCAAGCACACACGCTCTGAGCTTTTGACGATTGCAAAACGCTATCAAAAAGTTGGTTGGGATAATGCGATTGGCTCATCAGGTACGATTAAAGCTGCGAGGCTGGTCTTAGCGGAGCTTGGATTTGGCGGTGAGAGCATCACAATCCAAAGTATGCAAAAGCTAAAAAAGCATCTGATTAAGCTTGGCAGTGTTGATAAGATTGATTTTGATGGTGTTAAAGCGCATCGCCAAGCTGTTTTTCCTGCAGGTGTGGCACAGCTGCTTGAGATTATGCAAACTTTAAAGATTGATGAACTTGGCTATTCAGACGGCGCACTCAGAGAGGGGGTGATGTATGATATGCTGGGTCGGCTAAATTCAGAAGATGTGCGTGATCGTTCAGTAGCAGCAATGGCACAGCGGTATTCGGTGGATACCAAACAAGCAGGGCGGGTGATGGCACGCGCTGCCAGATTATTTCATCATGTGAAAGAGGCGTTGGGTTTAGATGATGAAGATGCTGATTTATTACGCCGCACAGCCAATTTATATGAAATTGGTTTGGCAGTTGGGCATAGCAATTATCAGCGTCATAGTGCATATTTGCTTGAGTATTCAGATATTGCAGGGTTTTCCCAAGTGGGTCAAGCCATGATGGCCCAAATCGCACGACATCACCGCCGCAAACTAAAAGCCGATGCACGAGAGACCGTTGAAAACTTAGGTGGGTGTAAATTGGTGTATCTGTGCTTAATTTTGCGATTGGCAGCTCAATCTAGCCAAAGTCGCACCACCAAGGCAGCCACCCTTGACTTATATAGTGTCACACCAGATCATTGGCAGGTAACCGTCGGTGAGGGGCTACATAAAGAGTTAATCATCACACAGTTAGAACAAGATGTGGCACAATTTGCCAAATGGGGTGTGCGATTAGAGGTGGCTGGCTGAGTATATTGAAATATAAATCAATGAAAGCTGATTTGATGAAAAATCACAAATTTCAGATAAAACAGATGACGAGACCTAAAAAAAGTGCTAAACTAAATATCAGTTTACATTTGTACAGTTTATTGAGTATCCTATGAGTCAAGTTTGGCAAAGCGTACAGTTAGCACGACATGCAAAGCGACCATTATTCTTAGATTATGTCGATTCATTATTTGATGAGTTTGATGAATTGCATGGAGATCGAGCGTTTGCTGATGATCGTGCTATTATTGGTGGGTTGGCAAGATTTAATGGTCAGCCTGTACTTGTTGTTGGTCAACATCGTGGCCGTAGCACTCGTGAGCGTATTGCCCATAATTTTGGTATGGCAAACCCTGAAGGCTACCGTAAAATCATTCGTTTGGTACAGTTGGCGGAGCGTTTTGGTTTGCCTGTGTTTACTTTTATCGATACTCAAGGTGCGTATCCTGGTGTTGGTGCCGAAGAGCGGGGTCAAGCTGAGGCAATCGCCAAAAGTATCGCAGTATTTTCCAGTCTAAAAACGCCAATCATTGCGACAGTGATCGGCGAGGGTGGTTCAGGCGGTGCGCTTGCCATTGGTGTGGCAGATCGGGTTAATATGCTTGAAAATAGCATTTATTCGGTCATCTCTCCAGAAGGGTGTGCATCTATCTTATGGAAGACGGCTGAAAAAGCATCCGATGCGTCAGAAGCACTCAAGCTCAATGCAACCAATTTGTATCAATTGCAGCTGATTGATGAGATTGTCAGTGAAGGTGTGGGCGCGCATGAAGCACCTGAACCTGTCATGGCAGCACTAAAAAACCTATTGACAGTACAATTGGCAGAATTACACGCATTGCCAATTGATGAGCTGCTTGAACAGCGGTATCAGCGTTTGATGCAGTTTAATTCAAAAGTATCACTATAAATTTAAAGTTATTATTATAACTATCATAAATATAAACATCATAACAAACAAGGAGTAAGCCGCTCCTTGTTTTTTATTGGATTTGGTGAAGCTTATGACTGATGATATTTTGACAAGCTTATCGAGTGCTTTTGATGAATTGGCATTGCCTGCTCATGCTAAGCTATATCTTGCTTGTAGTGGCGGTAGGGATTCCTTGGCTTTGGCTTATGCATGTTTCTTGTTATATAGACAAGGTAAAATAATAAGGCTGCCCACCATATTACATGTACATCATGGTTGGCAGGCGGCAAATGATGCTTGGATGCAATTGGTTCATCGCTGGGTGATTGAGCATGGATTTGATTGTCAAATTTTACGGATAACTTTGGCAAAAAATAGTGAGACGCATGCCCGTGATGCACGCTATCAAGCCTTTGGCCTGGTCATGAACCAAGGTGATGTACTGATGCTTGCTCACCATGCAAATGACCAAGCCGAAACAGTACTGATGCGACTGGTTTCGGGTGCAGGACTGCAAGGACTGTCAGGTATGAAAGTTTGGCAAGCCAAAACTGTGCATACAGACGAGGCAGCCAAAACCATCACCTTGTGGCGACCTTGGCTTAAGATATTAAGAGATAAGATCAGTCAATTTGCTAACGCCCATGCACTGCCTTATGTGGATGATATCACCAATACCGATCCTGCTTATGCTCGTGGACGCATTCGCCAAGACATTTTGCCGCATCTTTTGGCACTCAATCCTAAGGCGGTTGAGAATATCGTTCGGTCAGCTGGTCTGCTATCAATGGCGTCCACCATGGTGGATCAGCAAGTGGGGACTTTGCTGGCATCTTTGGATCATCCTGCCAACCAAATGCCTTATCAGCAAGTGCTTGGCATTAAAGACTTTCTTAATTTATCAAAATCCGAGCAAGCCTTAGTACTGCACCGCTGGTTGCAGGCAGATGAAGCACTGCCCCCAAGCCATCAGTTGACCCAGCAGGTTATTGAGATGATTTGCCGACAGGATAATGATCACAGTAGCCAGCTTGTGTGGCAAGCTGAACAGGCGGCTTATGTGATGTGCTGTTATGATGACTGTTTATATCGTTATCGTGCAGATATTTGGGCATTGTTTGGTACATCAGGGCATACCAAACCAAGTAGCCAAGGCTGGATTTTGTCTGATGATGGCCGTTGTCAACTTATCTTGATGGCTAAAATTGATGATATCCAAAAAATCACCAAAACCGATACGATAAACATTGGTAAACATAGATATAAAGGCAAAAAATTGGCTCAAAAATTACGCATACCATTTTGGCTAAGAGACAGCTTATGGAAAATCAATCATCAAGGTCATCCATATTTGATTGCACCGATGATGGTGTGGGATTTGAGCAGTGGTCAGCGTTTGGATAGTTTTGCACCAATAGGGCGAATGGTGTACAATGCACCTGATTAATCCTTGAAATTAACCCTTAGCTGAGTTATTTCACTGATGTATTGAAGATAAAACGGTACTGGTGGTTTTTATTGGTATGATTGTAAGATAAAATCACTCAGCCCTAAAAAATTACGGAGAAAACTTATGACAGATTTTAGTATGCTTAATGGTAAAACCATCAGTTTCATTGGTGGCGGCAATATGGCACATGCGATTATTGATGGTCTTTTGCAAGCAAAAAATCAGCATAATTTGGCATTGACATTGTGCGTCTCAGACAGCGATGACGATAAACAAGCCAAATTTCGTGATAAAGGGTTGATAGCAACCAATCCTGATAATGCCCATCAGATTATTGAGGGTGCTGATGTTTTGGTTTTGGCAGTCAAGCCACAAATTATGCATCAAGTTGCTGGCAGTATAGCACCTTATTTGCAGCAACAAACCGTTTTATCCATCGCAGCGGGGCTGTCGATTCAGGCGTTATCACATATGCTGGGTGGCTACGATAAAATCGTACGCTGTATGCCAAACCTACCTGCCAGTAAGGGCTTTGGTGCATCTGGACTTTATGCTTTTGATGTGAGTGATGAGGTGCGTTTAATGACCCAAAATATCATGCAAGCTTCAGGTAAGGTGTCTTGGGTGGAAGATGAATCCTTGTTACATGCCGTAACAGCAGTGGCAGGTTCAGCACCCGCTTACTTTTTTTATGTGCTTGAAAATATGATTGCCAAGGCGGTAGAAATGGGGTTATCACCAGAAGATGCACATACTTTGGCAGTACAAAGTATGCGGGGGGCAGCAGCATTGGCCGAAGAAAATAACCCTGCCGTTTTGCGTGAGCAGGTAACTTCTAAGGGGGGTACGACCGCTGCTGCACTTGATAGCTTATATCATGATAATGTGGGCGATGCTTTTGCCCGTGCTATGCAGGCATGTAGTGACCGCAGCTTTGAGCTTGGGCAAACATTCAGCCAAGCGGACTAAACCGTCGTCAATTTTATCCATGATGGATTTATATTATGAACTCCATGTCTTTTGTTTTAATCAATATGGTCATCAACTTTGCTTTGATGCTTATATTTGTGCGTTTCATGATTCAATTAGCCCAAATTGATACCAACATGCCGATAGCACGAGCAGCTTATCGCTTGACTGGCGTGGTGGATGTGTTTGCACGCATTTTCCCAACGATGGGTAAAGGGCGTATCAGTCTAGCGGCTGTGGTTTTGATGTTGCTTTTGTATTTTATTAACATTGCCGCTAATACCATCATCTTGGGTAGATCCATGACTGCCATTGAGCTGTTTTTTATTGGTTCTTTAAGCGGTATCATGAAATTTTTACAACTGCTTCGCTATACCATGATTGCATCAGCAATCAGTAGTTTGCTTGTTGTATTTTTAAATATTAATAATAGTGTGATGTTTGTCTTGATGCAGTTACCCGAGCCGATAGTCGCACCATTTCGCCGTTTTGTCCCCAATCTTGGCATGATTGATTTATCATTTTTGGCAGCACTATTTAGTTTGTTGCTGCTTGAAAATTTTATTGGCATTATTGGCAGCTACATTTGGGGCGGATAAATTAGGGGATTTCAGACAGGGCAAATTGCCCTGTTTTTATTTTGGCTAAGCATTGGGTTGGTTAAATAAAACGATTTGGGATAAGCTGGGTATTATCAGATTGATGAGGTTTGTCGGCATGGATAAGTGTTTGGTGAATCCAAGCATCGGCCGCTGTAATGGCGTCAATGATGTCATCGCCCATCGCCAAACGCCCTGCAATATGGCTGGCTAATGAGCATCCTGATCCATGAAATTCACCAGTCAATCTAGGTACAATGCTGGTATGATGGATGCGTCCATTTATGTATAAAAATTGTTCAATATCACCTGTATTAAAATCATGCGAGGTTTTGACCAGTACAGCGTTTGCACCTTGGTCATTTAATGCTTTGGCAGCATCATGTAAATCTTGTTGCCCACTCAATGCTCGGATTTCGTGAGTATTTGGCGTGATGAGCGTTGCGTAGGGCAATAGACGGCTAAAGGCTTGGGCTAAAGTTTTCACATCGCCCAAAATACCACCTGAATTGGCAACCAAAACAGGATCCAAAACATAAGGGATGTGTTTGATGGTACAAGTTTCGAACAATTCGGTCAAGGCAATGATATTCTCAAGCGTTCCCATCATGCCAGATTTGATGGCACGCACAGGCAAGTCGTCTAGCACCGCTTGCGCTTGTGCCTTTAGCAGCTGATGACAAACAGGTTCAAAGCCAAATACTTTTTGAGAATTTTGTATGGTTAGGGCAGTACAGGCAATGGCGGCGTGAGCACCTGAAGCACCAATTGATTCAATATCAGCTTGGATACCTGCACCACCTGATGGGTCCAGTCCTGAAAAACATAATACTGTCGGTCGCATTTGATGGATTTGCATGGTTTATCTCTCATGATTATAATTAATCATTGAATATGGTAGCAAATTTTTGATAAATTGGGCGAATTTTCTAAGATTTTGGTAAAAATTACAAAATTTTTTCATATTTTTATCAAAATCGCTTGCAATCGTTGGTAATTTTGATATAATCATTGCCCACAACGACAGGCAAAACCATCATCTATGATATGTATGATGACCAAATAAATTTAGCAATTTATCTAGCCTAAGTTCGGTGAAGTGGGTGAGTGGCTGAAACCAGTTCCCTGCTAAGGAACCATACCTAATTACGGGTATCGAGGGTTCGAATCCCTCCTTCACCGCCATTTATTTTCTGATTAATTTTTGGAAAATAATTTAAAAAAGTGCTTGACATACAAAATAATCACTGTATAATAGCCGCCACAACGAAAGATATTCAGAATATCTCAGTTGAACTTGCACCCGTAGCTCAGTTGGATAGAGCACTTGGCTACGAACTAAGGGGTCGGGAGTTCGAATCTCTCCGGGTGTGCCATATGATAAAAATCACCGAATGATAAATTCGGTGATTTTTTATTTGTAAGCTATTGCTTGTCTTGCTTTGTCATGCAGTTTATGCATCTAAATTTAAATCATGATACAATAGCCCAATTCTTTTTGATATATCAATCATGCCAAACGCTTCTCATTTAGTCTCTACATCCCCATCACAACCTACCGTTGCCAAACCTATGGTACGCTTGGTTGCCATTATTTATGATGGTATGCTGATTTTGGCAATGTTATTTTTGGTTGGATCGATATTGGCGGTTTTGGGTACGGTGCTATTTTTGGAGATTGGAACAAGTTCTCAAGAGGCCCAAACTTTACCAGATTGGTATAAAAATGCAATTATGACACCATCATTTGTCTTAACTTTGGTGGGGTTTTATGGCATTTTTTGGCGTAAATCAGGGCAAACGCTGGGCATGCAAACATGGCGATTAAAAACCGTCAATGATCAAGGTGGACTTTTAACATGGCGTCAAAGTTTTGTGCGTATCATCAGTGCTTGCCTTTTGCCTGCGTTATGTGCATTATTGGGGGCACTTTTACATGGCTCAAAGTTTGCCATTTTGGTAGCAACAGTCTTGGGGTTTTTGTTTAATTTCTTATTTTGTCTTTTTAACCGTCAAGGGCTTGCGGTGCATGATATGTTGTCAAATACCATCACCTTAAAAGTACCAAAAATTGCTCATCAAACACTATGGCAAACCATCAAACGCCGCAAAAATCGTCTTTGATTGCGTTTGAATACGATAAGCTAGATAACTTTTGAGAAACGATTGGTGTGTTTTTTGCCTAAATATTCATCAAACACCATCGCAATGCTGCGTCCTAAGATTCGACCTTTGGGCAAAATTGTGATGCCATCTTCATCTATTTGAACCAAACCATCGGTTTGCATATCTTGTAGGTTTTTAATTTCATTGGCGAAATATTCTTTGGCATCGATGTCAAATCGTGCGTGCAAATCCTCAAAACTCATGTAATCATGGCATAAAAGATTCATAATGACATGGCGACGCAGTGCATCTTTATCATCACTTTGGATGTGTTTGATGGCGGGCAGTGTATCGGCAAGAACAGTGGCTTGATAGTCGACCAATGCCGTTGGGTTTTGCAAAATATGCTTGCCGATTTGGCTGATTGCACTGACACCAAAACCCAATAAATCGCACTCGCCTAAGATTGCATAGCCTTGAAAGTTACGATGCAGCTTACCTTGTCGTTGTGCAATAGCCATGGCATCATCTGGCTTGGCAAAGTGATCAATCCCAATATATTGATAGCCTGCGTCACCAAGCGATGTGATGATATTGCCAAACATGGTTAGCTTATCGGTGGGGCTGGGTAGGTCTGCTTCCAAAATGCGTTTTTGGGCAAAAAATCGTTCGGGTAAATGTGCGTAATTAAATACCGAAAGACGGTCTGGCGAAAGCTTGATGATTTGTTCAATGGTAGCATTCATGCTGGCAGGTGTTTGATGTGGCAGTCCATAAATCAAATCAATATTGGTTGAGCCAAAGCCTAGTGCTTGTGCTTCTTGCATGACATTTTGAATCAACTCAAGCGATTGTACACGATTGACGGCAATTTGTACTTTTTTATCTAAGTCTTGTACACCAAAGCTTAGACGATTAAACCCCAAATCTTTTAAAATTTTTAAGGTATTTGGGCGTAGTTCTCGTGGGTCAATTTCGATTGAAAAATCGCCCTCATCAGCAAATAAAAACTCTTCATGCAAAAAATCCCAAAGCGTGATGAGTTCATCATCACTTAAAAAAGTGGGTGTACCGCCACCAAGATGTAACTGTTTGACCCAAGTCTTACCACGCAATAAAGATTTTTTATGGCGGATTTCGGCAAATAAGTAGGTCAAATAATCGCCTGCATCGCTGTTTTTTTTGGTGATGATTTTATTGCAGCCACAGTAGTAGCATAAATGATGACAAAACGGAATATGAATATACAAAGATAATGGTATGGCAGGATTTCGGTTTACTAAAATTTGAGCTTCAACGCCTTGTTCGATTGGCATGAATTCTAAGGCTGTTGGGTAGGAGGTATAGCGTGGACCTTGGCGATTGTATTTTTGGATTAAAGCTTCATCATAGCGGATACCATCAAAATGCTGGGCGGTACGATGGGCATAAGGATTTGGCGTGGTCATAACTATCCTTTTTGGGTGATTTAACATGAATCAATAGACATATTATAACGCAAATCCACAAATGTTTCAGGGATTTTAATCCTTTTTTGCTGTATCCGCCATTAAAATGGAGTACCGATGAATATATTAGGCGGATTTGATGTGCTTATATACCAAGTCTGGATTGGTAAGATTGGCAGGTTTGTATTATCTAAAGCCATTAATTTGATTGCGTGCACGCTCCATATCGCCTAAGATAATTTCATGGATTGAGGCAACGGCACAATCAATAGCAGCTGTAATGCTGATACGGTCATCAGCAGAAGGTTTGCTAAGTACATGACCGCTGACTTGTGATGAGTGCATGGGTCGACCGATACCAATACGCAATCGATGAAAATCAGCACCAATATGTGGCACGATATCTTTTAAGCCATTATGACCACCATGACCACCACCTGTTTTTAGTTTAATACTACCAACTGGAATATCAAGTTCATCATGTGCGATTAAAATACTTTCTGGATGAATGCCATAAAATTTAGTAAAAGGTGCAACAGACTGCCCTGATCGGTTCATAAAAGTTTCGGGCAATAGCAGGCGTACTTCCTGATTGTGAATCGTGCCACGCCCCACTTGACCATGAAATTTTTTATCAAAAATCAACCGAATGCCAAATTTATCGGCAAGCTGTTCAACGAACCAAAAGCCTGCATTATGCCGTGTTTGTTGGTACTGTACACCAGGATTGCCAAGCCCTACAATTAATTTGATGCCCATTTTGCTTACCTATTTTTGGTATGTGATGAAAAAACCAGTAAGCAAGTTACTGGTTTTTAAACTATCAGAGTGTATGTTACTCTTCGGTAGTCTCTTCAGCGTCAGCTGGTGCTACTTCTGCTTCTGTTGTCTCTTCGGTTGAAGCTTCGGCATCATCAGCAGTTTTAATGACAGCAGGTGGCTGCATGGTAGCGATGGTACGGTTTAGGTCAGCTTCATCATGCGTCACCAAAGTTACCTCATTTGGCAGTGTGACATCGCTAAGATGAATAGAATCGCCGATGGCAAGGTTTGCTACATCAACTTCAATGGTTTCTGGTAGGTTGCGTGGTAAGCAATTCACTTCGATATCATTCACCAAGATTGTAAGAATACCACCTTCTTTTTTACCGACAGAGCTGTCTTCATTGATGATATTTACAGGCACATTGAAATTCATGGTTTGACCACGAACGATGCGTTGAAAATCGATATGTAATGGAAAGCCTTTTGATGGGTGGCGTTGAAGTGCTTTGATGATAACTTCATGCTCAGCACCATCTAGATTGATGGTGATAACGCTAGAAAAAAAGCTTTCGTTAGACAAGGCTTTAACGATTTCGTTGGTTTTAACACAGATGGCCACAGCCTCATCATTACCACCGTAAATGATTGCTGGAACAAGATTGTCTTTACGCAGGCGGCGGCTCGCACCTTTACCCTGCTGCGATTCAGCACGCGCAACACCATTTAAAGTAAATTGGCTCATGAAAGATCCTTTTGGATAGATAAATGTCAAATGTCAGACGAGCTTGCGACCAGCTCGCCAAGTGATGCCCAAATGGGCGTTTTATCATTTTGATCATACTTTGATAATCAAAATAAAATAAGCATAATATTATACCTAAGTTTTTTAAATTAACAAATCTTTTTTAAAGGATTTTAATGGTTTACTTATAACATTTCCCTAAAGTCATCAAACGATAGGGGGTTGATTATCATTTTATGAGAAAGTTTGAATTTGATTACCGATTGCAAACAAAACAAATGGGCAGTTTGGTCATTTAATTAAAATTAAGTGAATAAATATTGATGGTATTCTGCCAAATGATAATCATTTGTTATTTTCATGTTATAATGTGAATATACATATACTTTGTGTATGTATTTTTAATATTTCAACCAATATATTTTATTAAAAATGATAACATGCGCTAGGCTGGTTATCAAAAGGAGATTGACCATGCAATCTGTAGAAACAGGTGTATGGATTTCGTTGGCTGTCTATTTTATTTTGATGATTGCAATCGGAATTTATGCTTATTTTAAACAAAAAAATGACATTGAAGGATATATGCTTGGCGGACGCAATCTAAGTCCTGCTGTAACTGCATTATCTGCAGGTGCGTCTGATATGTCAGGCTGGCTTTTGCTGGGCTTGCCAGGATACATGTACGCTTCAGGCGTGGTAAGTATTTGGATCGCACTGGGTCTGACCATTGGTGCTTGTGCTAATTATCTGATTGTTGCACCGCGTTTGCGTGTTTATACCGAGCTTGCAGATAATGCTGTTACTTTACCAGATTATTTTTCAAATCGTTTTCATGATAAATCACATCTTTTGCGTATCATGTCGGCGGTGGTCATTATCTTATTTTTTACGGTTTATACAGCAGCCAGCTTGGTGGCTGGTGGTAAACTGTTTGAAAGCTCATTGAATTTATCATATAGCATGGGTTTGTGGGTAACAGCAGGCGTTGTTGTGGCTTATACCTTGTTTGGCGGCTTTTTGGCAGTGTCATTAACTGACTTTGTCCAAGGCGTCATTATGCTGATTGCCATGCTAATTGTACCTGTGGTAGCATTTGGCGAGATTGGTGGTGTGTCTGAGGCGATGGCGATTGCCACACAGACAAATACCGAGGTCTTTAATTGGATGAATGGCGTGACTGTCATGGGTGTTATCTCTTTGATGGCATGGGGTTTTGGCTATTTTGGTCAGCCACACATTATTGTACGCTTTATGGCAATTCGCTCAGTTAAAGATGTTCCGACTGCCATGGTGATTGGCATGGGCTGGATGATTTTAAGCCTAATTGGTGCTTTGATGGTTGGCTTGGCAGGGATTGCTTATGTGGCACGCACAGGTATAGAGCTTAAGGATCCTGAAACCATCTTTTTGGTATTTTCACAAGTGCTGTTTCATCCGCTGATTTCAGGATTTTTGTTGGCGGCAATTTTAGCAGCAATTATGAGTACCATCTCAAGCCAATTGCTGGTGGTCTCAAGTTCACTGACACGAGATATTTATAAGTTATTTTTGGATAAACAAGCCTCAGAGGCACGCCAAGTGCTTATTGGCCGTATTTCGGTTGTTTTAGTCGCGATCATTGCGATTATGTTGGCAGGCGATAGCAACAGTTCAGTATTAAATTTGGTATCACATGCTTGGGCAGGATTTGGGGCAGCATTTGGTCCATTGGTAATTTTAAGCCTGATGTGGAAGCGTATGAACCGAAATGGTGCTTTGGCTGGCATGATTGTGGGTGCCTTGACGGTGATTATTTGGGTGTATGGTGGTTTTGAGATTGGCGGTCAGCCAGCTAATGATGCCATTTATTCAATTTTACCCGGTTTTGCTTTTAGTTTGGTGACAACCATTGCAGTAAGTCTGATGACAGCACCGCCGCCTGTTTATATTGTTCAAAAATTTGAGGATATGGAAAAGGGGCTAAAATAGTCTTTGTCATTATTAAACACTACTTGCTTATTTGATGATCAAGTAGTGTTTAACTTTTTAAACTGCGTGTTAGCTCAATCGGTTTGAATGGTGAAAATGGGTTGAAATTAATCAATGTTGCCTATATTGTCACAGTGTGAATGATAATAAAAATAAGTATTTATTGACAAAAAATTAGACCATATTAAACATGACTGCAATTAATCCTTGTTTTCTTATAAATATTCATGTATAATTTTCGCTGTTTTGTCTGTCTTGATAAAACAGACCATATCACCAAAGGGTGAATGGGTTTATTTTTTTCCGATTTGAGCTGATGCCCGTCCCAAGACAACGGAGCTATATAGCGATAATACAGCCAGATTGATGCCACCTGTCTTAAATATGGAGTAACCTATGCCTTCAGTAAAGGTAAAAGAGAACGAACCAGTTGATATTGCGATCCGTCGCTTCAAGCGTGCTTGTGAAAAAGCTGGCGTGCTAGCGGATGTTCGTAAAAAAGAATTCTTTGAAAAACCTACGCAAGAGCGTAAGCGTAAAAAAGCGGCTGCCGTTAAACGCTATAAGAAAAAAGTCTATCGTGAGCAAGTGCGTCATCAGCGTAAGTACTAATTATTGTACTGCTCGACTGCATCTGCAATAAAGATTAAACCCTAGATTATTCTAGGGTTTTTTATTTTAGTTGTTGGCTAAATAAGATTTAATCATTTAAGCCTTATCAAGATAAAAACGCAGAGCATAAGACTTTGCGTTTTTATTCAATCAATCTATTTGCTACTTGCGATCAGGTAAACTGATGTTCATCTCAAGCATATCCAAGTTATCTTCATGACGATGATTAATGTTAAGGTCGTCAATATTAACACCGTTAACATACTTATTGACCACGGCTAAGATTTCACGCTTCATCTGCTCAATGCGATCAGCAGTCAAGCGAGTATTGAGTCGGTCGTGGCTGGCAACGATAACTTTTAGGCGGTCTTTGGCAATATCGGCACTGTTTGGACCGCATTGATTGCCGAACAACGAACTCCAAAATCCTTTTTTCATGACTAGCCTCCAAATAAGCGTTCAAAGAAGCCTTTTTTCTTCACTTCTAGGTGGCGCAGTGGCACATCTTCACCCAAAAAACGAGAAACAATGTCTTCATAGCATTGACCAGCAGCGGAATCTGTAAAGTGAATGACTGGTTGCCCTTGGTTTGAAGCTTCTAAGACGGCATTACTTTCTGGAATGATACCAATCAGAGGCACGCGTAAAATTTCATCGGCGATGGTATGATAATCCATCATCTCACCTTCGGCTGCACGCTGTGGATTGTAGCGAGTGATAACCAAATGCTCACGCACACTACCACCATCTTCTACTTTTTTGGTACGGCTTTGTAGGATACCAATGATACGATCAGAGTCTCGTACCGATGAAACTTCAGGATTGGTAACGATGAGTGCTTCATCAGCATGATACATCGCAAGCTGTGCACCACGCTCAATACCCGCAGGGCTGTCACAAATGATAAAATCAAATTTCATATCATCTGCCAGCTCTTTCATGACTTTAGCCACGCCTTCATCGGTCAGAGCGTCTTTGTCTCGCGTTTGCGATGCAGGCAAAATGTATAGATTTTCAAATTGTTTGTCTTTGACTAAGGCTTGAGCAAGCTTGGCATTACCACTGATCACATCTACAAAGTCATAGACGATGCGATTTTCACAACCCATAATTAGATCTAAATTACGCAAACCGACATCAAAGTCAATGATGACTGTTTTAAAGCCACGCTTAGCAAGCCCTGCACCAAATGATGCACTGGTGGTGGTTTTGCCGACACCGCCCTTACCTGAAGTTACTACAACGATTTTTGCCACAATGGCACTCCTTAAAATAAGATAAAGCAAACAGCGATGATACAATCAACGCACAAATTTACCCAAATTTAACATATTATTAGCATAGCATATTTAGGAATTTTCATCAATTCATGAGTAATTATTTGGATAAAATTATCCAAAAAATTGGTACTTATAGCTGGTTTAGTAGGGTGAATACCAATCCTTGTGCTTCATCATAAGTAACTTGTACTGCCTGATCAATCATCTCGCTTGGGATGGCATCACGCAAGCAATAAGTACCTGCAACTGACACCAAAGATGGATTAAATTTTTGGCAAAAAATGCGTGCTTCTTTATCACCCGTTGCACCTGCAACAAGTCGCCCCAAACCACGCCCATAAATGTGCAAACTGTTATCCGTAATGGCTTCTGCACCGTCATTGACGCCACCAATGACTGTCAAATCACCCCCTAAGTGTTGTAGGCTTTGACCTGAACGCAACATATGTGTATGAATGCCGCTCACTAATGAGCGATGATTATCTTGAGCGGTTGATAGCGTGGAACCTTGCTGAGTACTTACAGCAGCAGCTGAGATGGGTTTGTCAGTGTCATAGTTGGGTGCAGGCACTGTACCGCTTTGATTGGGATTTGATTTGTCTTCGGTATTTGGCAATCGTTCAATGCGTTTACCATCAGCAGGAAAGATTGCCAAGCGTAGATCTCGTGCTTGATTATCTAAAGGACCGCTCACCACACCGATGGGCTGCACATCCATCAGCCAAAGCATATCAATGAGTGCATCCAGCTCAAGATTTACCGTGCTATCAATCACAATCGGCAAGCCACTGGCAATGGGATTGTTGCTGAGTACTTGCATCAAATCCTTTCGAATCTCGGTTAAGTCATCGGTATGGACTTTTAGGCGACTGAAAGTTAGCATTTTACCAAATAAAGTGACGGCTTGGGTCATAAGAATGATGCCTTATAAAAATAATGCCTGAATTGAAAGGATTGGCTTAATTTGCCATTGTAGCACTTTTTAAAAAATGAAAAAAGTACGCCAGTTTCAAATGGGCAGTTGTTTTTTATGGTGATATTGTTGAGTTTTAACTTGTTCTTCAAAATAATTTAGCACCGCTTCAATAATCTCGGCAATGAGTATCTGAATCTCAGGACGAGAGGCATCAATTTGGGCAACACCATGGGCAATCGATGACATAGAGTATCTAGTGTTATATCGTCAAACAAATGACGATTGACAGCAGTGGTGACATTTTGCCCGATTTGATTGCCAATGGTGTGAATTTGTGATTCTATCATACTATCTGCAATGGGGATGAGTTTTAGATATTTGTGTAATTCAGGGGTGTTGGTGAGTGCTTTTTCTACGGCTTGCCCAATATCAATGGCAAGTTTTTCACCGTGATTTGCCAAAAGAGCGGATTGTAATTTGGGCGTCAACTCGTTACGCAATAAGGTGAGTAAGGCAAGCTCAATTTGGGTACGATTACGCTCAATGGTCTGGTGAATGACTTTAGCACCCCCAGCACCATCACGAGCGATTTGGGCACGAAAATTATCAATTGCTGTCAAAATTACCCGATCAGACAGCTCCTCAAGTAAAAGATGATAATAAAATTTGGCAGAATCTACCCAGCGTTTGGGAATAACCTGAATACCCAATCGGTGTAATCTTTTGGTAATGACTGCAGCTCGCAAAAGTCGTAACGCACGCAACGCAGGAAATACGCCCAAAACCTCATACCAATGCACAAATGGAAAGAAAAACCAGCGGTAATAAGTTTTTTGATAAATCGCCAAACTCCAGCGTGCTAATAAATCCATTATCCAAAATAATGTAAAAAATCCGCCAAGTGCAGAGATATGCAAGTGATGATCGGTTTGATAGGTTGTTACAGCCTGTGATATCGTCAACCAATTGGCAATACTGAGTGCAAAACCACTCATTAAAATATTGTCAATGATCATTAAAATCAAATCGATGAATAATAATATCAACATGACAATATCATAGCCAAGCTTAAGGCGGCTAGGTGGGTGGTCGCTGTATTTTTGAGTGCCATAAAACGGAATGGCATCGTTTGGCAAGTCCGCTTGTTGTGGCGTGCCAAATTCTTCAAAATCTTTGGCATTATTTGGGGGCGCTTTCATGGTTTTACCTAATCAATTGCATGGGTCAATAAAGAGGTGATGCATGTATTTTATCCAAACCAAAACCAAAAACCAACCAAAACAAGCACAACAGGCTTTTTTAATGAAGTATTAAAAAAGCCCACCTTTGTTAAAATATATTTTAACCATATCTTGTGGTGGACTTTTGTTTATGGTTTAATTAAGACTGATGAAATTCCGCCAGTCTTTGACTTATTTTTTTATCTTTGGCTTGCCAAATTTCATCAAGCCAAGCATAAAGTGCATGTTTGATGGTTTGATTGGTATCGTATTCACCATGTTTAAGTGCTGTTAATAACTCATCATTTGGGCTGATAAATTCAATATCTACCGATAGCCGTGTCAGTTTACCTGACCAAAGGTCGCTGTATTTCGGTGCGCCGTCTGGATAAACCAAAGTCATATCCAAAATACCATCAATCTCATCACCAAGGCTGGATAAAGCCAGTGCAAAACCACCCGCCTTAGGTCTTAACAGATGCTTATACGGAGAGGATTGCTTGGTGTGTTTCTCAGCAGTAAAGCGTGTTCCTTCTAAATAATTGAGTAAGACAAAAGGCTTATTTTTCAAAGATTGGCAAGCTCGTAATGCTTCATCCAAATCACGGCGAGCCAATTGAGGGTTTTTGGCAATTTGTGCTTTGGTATGGCGTTTCATCATGGGAAAATCTAAAAAATAAAAGGCTTGACCAACAACTGGGATATAAATCAGTTCATGCTTGGCAAAGAATCGGGTGATGGGCAGCCGACCTTCGCTGATATACTGAATGATGCTGGTATCTACCCAAGATTGGTGATTACAAATTAGCAGATATTTGCCATTGGGATTTAAATTTTTGGGTAAAAAAATACGCCAATCTTTATGAGGTAAGACCTTATCAATCAACAAATTATTGGTATGAATCCAGCGATTGGCAGCTGTGATGATGGTTTGATCGGCTAATTTTGAGCGAGTGAGTGTCTTAGCCAAGCCCGCCCCAATGACAGGTACACCCAATGCCAAACTATTGGCGGTAATGGCACTTGCGTTGGTGAGTAGTGAAAGTTTCTGGGCAAGTTTCGGTTGCTTGGTGTGCAGTTTTTTAAATAAGGGCAGCATTTTGCGAGAGTTTATCATGAGTTACCTACATACAGTGATGCATATCATTTGACAGTATCGATAAAAGTTAATAAGAGTTGATTAAATTTGAAAAAAGCTTCATGATTAAGAACAGTTTACCAAAAACTGCTGAAAAATGCATAAAATTAACAAAGGTAATCTATCGTTGACTATGCATTTTTGATTAAAAATAATAAAAAGTGCACATCTGTGCTACAGTTATTATACAAATAAGTAAGAAATTTTGCTCATAATATTTCATAATATAAGTAAGTAATCAACTTACATTTTGTATTTAGATGCAGAAATATTTTCTAATCTTAGAATTTATAATAATTTCACATTTGGTTAGCCAAAAAGCAAAAGGAGTTTTTATGAAAATTAAAGCATTGGGTGTTGTGCTGTTGGCATCAAGTATGGCTTTGGCAGGTTGTGCAAATACAGGCACAACTGGCAATGGCACAGGATTTGGTGGTGCTAATGTCAATAAGGCGGTGATTGGGGCTGTGGCAGGTGCACTTGGCGGTACTGCCATTTCAAAAGCAACTGGTGGCGAAAAAACAGGTCGTGATGCCATTTTGGGGGCGGCAGTTGGTGCAGCAGCAGGGGCGTATATGGAGCGTCAAGCAAAGCAGATTGAGCAACAAATGCAAGGAACGGGCGTGACTGTAACCCACGATACCGACACGGGTAATATTAATCTAACTATGCCAGGTAATATTACTTTTGCTCATGATGACGATACTTTAAACAGTGCATTTTTGGGTCGTTTAAACCAGCTGGTTAATACGATGAATCAGTATCATGAAACAACGATTGTCATTGTAGGACATACAGACTCAACGGGTCAAGCGGCTTATAATCAAGAGCTGTCTGAGCGTCGAGCGGATTCAGTGCGTTATTACTTGATTAATCAAGGCGTTGATCCATATCGTATTCAGACAGTGGGGTATGGTATGCGACAACCGATTGCATCGAATGCAACCGAAGCAGGTCGTGCTCAAAATCGCCGTGTTGAGCTGATGATTTTAGCACCGCAGGGTATGTAAAAATGCTTGGCTTATCTGACTAAGATAACATAGCGTTAATGAATGAGATACAGATAACCATCATACGAATATACACAATATGAATGTATAAAATCTTAGTATCGTGAGTATCGTGGTTGCAAGTTATTTGGGATAAAGCCGTCAAATGTGGATTTGGCGGTTTTTATTTTTAAGGTTTAAAATGTTATCAAAGGTCGGTATGGTTTAATTTGATAATTAAATTTTAATGATTATCTACCAATAATTAAATTTTATTGATAAAAAATAGTTAAAATAAAAAATTGGACAACCTTATATCACAACCATATTTTTAACCGTATTTTTATTTTGATTGACTTTCTAATAGTTATGGGTTTCTTATTTTCATTAGGTTATGGGCTGTTATCTTGTGAATGGGATGTTGCTTGGCTTTATGATTTGGCATGACAATTCCACACGATTTATTTAAAATATCATTTGTTGTTACTATTAAATATGTTAAAATATTGATGTGATGGTAATAAACTATCACAGATGCATCCAGCACTCATAGTCAGCCTAAAGCAGAGTTAAATTTGGTGATCAAACCAAGTTAAATGATCAAACCAAGTTAACTGCAAAGCGCAAACCAAACTGTATCGGAGCAAATATGAAACACCAAAAACTAAAAGTACAGCCACTTATTTTTTCTTTGTGTTTGGGTCTTTGGTTGACAGGATGTGGCAGCGATAATTCAACATCCACGCCTGCACCTGTTAATGAAACCCAGCCAAGCACACCAACCAGCGAGCCTGCCCCAGCTCAGCCTGAACCAAGTGTTGAAACTCAAGCAACACCTGAGACGGCAGAGACCCAAGACGCCCCTGAAGTGGCGGAAGTGACTGAGCCAGTTGATGTTACTACAAGTCATGCACCAGTGGAAGCTGCATCTATTGAGGTGGGTAAAGCTCGCTATGAAAAGACTTGTAAAGTATGTCATGATGCAGGCTTGCTTGAAGCACCAAAAATCACTGACAAAGCTGAATGGCAAAAACGCCTAGATGAAAAAGGTTTGGAAACATTACAGGCGCACTCTGCCAAAGGATTTAACAAGATGCCAGCCCAAGCGATTGGCGATGTAGCAGAATCTGAGGTTTATGCGGCGGTTAATTATATACTTGAGCAAGCCAAATAAACCCCATTGAGCCAATCTAAAACAAGCACATGGTTAATGTTAATCATGTGCTTTTATGAGAATGCTGACGGCTGAGGCTCTTTTATTTGCGTATCGGTGAGCATTTTTTACCCCTTGTTGGTATCATAAAATCAGATAACAAATGATACTAATGATTTCATTGGATTTAGAAAAATGGGGAGTAAATGACACCATTAGGATAAGAAAAAGGCTAAAAGCATTAAAAATAAAAAGGGTGTCGCACTGAAATGGACACCCTAAAATAATATTTGGTCGGAATGATAGGATTTGAACCTACGACCCCTTGCACCCCATGCAAGTGCGCTACCAAGCTGCGCTACATTCCGTAATCTTTTATATTTTAACTGATTTTTGGGAATTTGCAAGATAATTTATAAGTTTTTTGATCTTAAAGTAAAATCATCAAAAAATTATGCCCTATGGCGATTGTAGATGTGCTTATCAAAACAAGTGCCACACCAAAGGATCATTATTCGCCTTTGGTGTGACATAAAACGAAACTTAAGTACGATGAAATTAAGCTTAGATTTTAAGCTTAAATTACGCTCCAATCATCTGTTTTAATAACGCATTGACCTGAGCGGGGTTTGCCTTGCCACGGCTTGCTTTCATCACTTGTCCGACCAGTCCATTAAAGGCTTTTTCTTTTCCGCCTTTGTATTCATCCACCATGGCTTGGTTATTGGCAAGTACATCGACGATGATGGCTTCAATTGCCCCTGTGTCGGTCTCTTGTTTTAGTCCTTTTTCGGTGATAATTTCATCAGCACTTTTGTCAGACTCCCACAGATGACCAAACACCTCTTTGGCGATTTTACCGCTGATGGTATCATCCAAAATTCGCACAATCAGCCCTGCCAAACGCTTGGCACTGATGGGTGATTGGTCAATGGTCAGCTCATTTTTGTTCAGTGAGCCTGACAGCTCACCCATGACCCAGTTGGCTGCGATTTTGGCATTATTTTTACCAATGATATCAAGTACTTGCAAGAAATAATCCGACAGTTCACGACTGCCATTTAGTACATTGGCATCATAGGCGGTCAAGCCAAATTCACTCACAAATCGCTCTTTGCGTACGCTTGGCAGCTCTGGCATATCGGCACGCACCTTGGCAAGTGTCTCATCTGATATGATGACAGGCAACAGGTCAGGGTCTGGAAAGTAGCGGTAATCGTTGGCTTCTTCTTTGGTACGCATGGCACGAGTTTCATCACGCTCAGGGTCATATAGGCGTGTGGCTTGCACGACTTTGCCACCGTCTTCGATGACATCAATTTGGCGTTCAATTTCGGATTTAATGGCACGATGAATAAAGCGAAATGAGTTCAGATTTTTAAGCTCACAGCGAGTACCAAAGGGCGTGTTTGGCTTGTGTACCGACACATTAATGTCCGCCCGAAATGAACCCTCTGCCATGATGGCATCACTGATACCCAGCCATGTAACCAGTTCGTGAATGGTCTTGACATAAGCAACCGCCTCATCAACCGAACGCATGTCAGGTTCAGAGACAATCTCAATGAGCGGGGTGCCTGCACGGTTCAAATCCACACCCGTCATCTGCGGTACAGCATCATGCACCGATTTACCAGCGTCTTCTTCTAGGTGAGCTCGTGTGATACCAATGCGTTTGGTGTATTCATCCTTTTGCCCTGCATTGACCAAAATGTCAATATAACCCTCGCCCACAATAGGATTTGCCATTTGCGTGATTTGATAGCCTTTGGGCAGGTCAGGATAAAAGTAATTTTTGCGGTCAAAAGTGTTATAAGTGCCAAGTTTGGCATTGACACCCATGCCAAATTTTAAGGCACGCTCAATCACGCCTGCATTTAAGACAGGCAACGCCCCAGGAAAGCCCAAATCCACAATGGTGGCTTGGGTGTTTGGTTCTTGTCCAAAGGCGGTGGGGGCGTTTGAAAAGATTTTGCTGTCAGTGTTTAATTGGCAGTGGATTTCAATACCAATCACAACTTCATAGCCGTCAATTAGGGGGGCTTGTTGGGTCATAAATTTTTCTATTCACTATAAAAATTTAATGGATTATAAAAATGGATAAATTTCTTTACCAATTTGTGCCATTATTTCATCTTTTTGATTTTTAAAATCAAGGGATTTACCATCATGGGGCTGGGTGATAAATAGGCTGATAAAATAAGGTTTATTATTTTCATTCCAAATCACAGCAATGATATTTTTTGATTCACTACCTGTGCCTGTTTTGTCGCCAATTCGCCAATTTTTTGGTAAATATTTTCTCAATAAATTATCAGCAACTTTATCATTGATAAGCCAAGTTATCAACTGTTCTTTGCTTTGATTGGATAGGATATTGCCTACAATCAGTGCTTTTAGGCTTTTTGTGTAAGGAATTGGTTTTGCGGTATCACTGGTTTCACCATAATGTGAGCGATTTAATAAAGGCTCATTATTTGCCAGCACCATATCCGCCCCAATCTCTTTCAAAAATTGATTGAATGCAGTCAAACCCCCAATTTTATCCAACAAGATATTAGCAGAACCATTATCACTCAGTGTTATGGTAGCTTCGCACAATTCACTAATAGAAATTGGTTTATTCTCATCAAAGTATTTTTTACAGACAGGAGAATATTCTATCAAATCGCTTTCTTTAATGATGATTTTTTCGTTTAAATCCAATTTTTCTTTATCTACAAGTAATAATATATGACTTGCAATAAAGGCTTTAATGGTACTATTAACAGGAAAATATTCATTACCACGATGACTGGATAGTTCACCATTGTCAGCAATAATCGTCATACCAATTTTGGCATTAAATTTATTTTCCCAAATTGGCAATATCTCTTTTAATTTATTTTGTAATAAATTTGGATTGTTTGTTATCTTATCATCGGGCAAATAATCATCAGATAAATTCGTTTTACATCCAGTTAATAAATTGCCAGAAAAAATAATAGGTAGTGCCAATAAGGTTTTTTGTAAAAAATGACGGCGTTGCATCATTATCTCCTTTTATTGTTTGGGATAAATTTATTATTGTTTGGGATAAGTTTATCATTCACCCCAATCCAAAAATCACTTCACCAAATCCGCCTTTGCCTGATGAAAATCGGTATGGCTTTGGTAAATGTGAGCGGTTTTTAACAGCTCGCTTTCCGCCCAATGTTTGCCAATGAGTTGCAAGCCCACTGGTAAGCCGTTTGCTTGTCCCACAGGGTGCGATAGGGCGGGCAGACCTGCTAAGTTCACACCGATGGTGTAGACATCGCCAAGGTAAATACTGGCAGGGTCAAGGCTTTCACCCAGTTTATAGGCAACCGTTGGGGCGGTGGGGCTTGCGATGATGTCGCATTTTTCAAATGCCTTTTTAAAGTCGTCCACGATAAGACGGCGTACCTTTTGGGCTTTGGTATAATAAGCGTCAAAATACCCTGCCGATAGGGCATAAGTACCCATGATAATACGGCGTTGCACTTCCGCCCCAAAACCTTCGGAGCGTGAACGGGTGTATAGGTCATGCAAATCTTTGGGATTTTCACAGCGATAACCAAAACGCACGCCATCATAGCGAGATAGGTTTGAGCTGGCCTCAGCGGGGGCGAGCAGATAATAGGTGGCAAGCGTGATGGCAGGGTCGGTAATGTCCACTTCTACGATTTTTGCCCCCAGCTCTTCATATTTGGCTAGGGCAGCACGAATGGATTTTTCTACTTCATCATCAAGCCCTGCTCCAAAATACGCTTTTGCTATGCCGATTTTTTTGCCCGCTAGGGGCTTACCGTCTGTGGCTGTTGCCAAAATGTCCGCCACATAATCCTCACTGGGGCGATTGATGGATGTGGCGTCTTTGGGGTCATGCCCTGTCATCGGGGAAAGCAGGTAGGCACAGTCTAGGGCAGATTTGCCAAAAGTTCCTGCTTGGTCAAGGCTTGAAGCATAAGCAATCATGCCATAGCGAGACACACGCCCATAAGTGGGCTTGATGCCTGTGATGCCACAAAAACTGGCAGGCTGGCGAATAGAACCGCCTGTATCTGAGCCTGTCGCCACAGGCACAAAACCTGCCGCCACCGCCGCCGCTGAACCCCCTGACGACCCACCTGGCACACGCTGGACATCCCAAGGGTTATGCACTGCCCCAAAGTATGAACTTTCATTGTCCGAACCCATGGCAAATTCGTCCATGTTAAGTTTGCCAAGACTCACAAAGCCACTGTTTGCGATGTTGTCAACGACCGTTGCATGATAGGGCGAGACGAAGTTGTAGAGCATTTTTGAGCCAGCAGTGGTCAAAACCCCTTTGGTACATAGGTTGTCTTTATGAGCCATTGGTACGCCCAAAAGTGGACGGTTGTCGCCTTTTGCACGCAGTTTATCGGCAAGTTCGGCTTGGGCTAGGGCATTGTCAAAATCTTTGGTGATGAAGCTGTTGATTTGACCATCTAAGCGGTTAATGCGATTGGCAAAATGCTCTACCAGTTCATGGCTGCTAAATTGTTTGTTTTTTAGACCGTCTGCTAATTCATGGACGGATAGGTGGTGTAAATCTGTCATAAAATGCCTTTTTTATGTTGAATTTTGTTTTATTTAAATGTTAAATCCAGATGGGGTCTAAAAACATACTGCCATTTTTTAGACCATGCCTTGTTATTCAATCACCTGTGGCACCAAATATAACCCATCTTGCACCATAGGGGCAACCGCTTGAAAACCGTCTCGGCCAATGTCAGAATTGGCAATGTCAGCACGCAGCTCATTACAAGCTTCGTGGATATTTGCCAAAGGCTTGATATTATCAGTGTTTACGCCATCTAATATGTCCATCATGGCTAGGATTTTATCCAAATTGCCTGCATAGTTTTGGGCGGTTTTTTCATCAAGAGCAAGGCGTGATAAATTTGCACAGTCCAAAATGTCTTCGGTGGTGATGGTCATGAATGCTCCTAAAAATCATACAAATTTGTTTAAATTGATCAGTAAGCAGATAAGTCATGCTTTTATGGATTGGTTGTGATCTCACGCCATCGCATGCCACGAAAAGCCAATCGCACTAAACTGAATTTGATTTGTCTTATAAAGTTAACGACATAAAGCCTAATAAAATGGTTAATTGTACCATAGCTTGAAACAGGCACAAAACAAACTTTTAAATCTGAGCGGTTTTTACTTATAAATATTTATCAGTGAGCCATTTGACCAAGCTGGTCAAAAAGCGGATAATGCGTTTGTTGTCTACTATCTTAAACCGATTATGAATGATATAAAAACTTTGCCGATTGTGTTGGCATCCACATCACCAAGACGCCAAGAGCTGCTTTTGGCTGCAGGCGTGAAATTTGTTGTAAACGCAGTTGAGATTGATGAGTCTTGGCAAGCCAAAGAGGCACCAACAGACTATATTAATCGCATGGTGCTGACCAAGGCACAGCAAGCAGCCCTGAACAGCCATTTGCCAGATAAGTGCCTTTTGATCACCGCAGACACCATTGGCGTGATTGATGATTTGGTACTGACCAAGCCCAAAGATCAGGCGGATGCATATCGTATGTGGCAGATGCTTTCAGATACATCGCATGAGATTTGGACGGCAGTGTGTATTAGCGTGATTGATGCAAGTCAAATTGTTGACCAAGCAGTCATTTGTGAGTGTACCAAAGTAACTTTTGTTAAAATCACCCAAGCGATGATGGCAACTTATTGGGCAAGCGGCGAACCACAGGATAAGGCAGTTGCTTACGCCATTCAGGGCGGTGCGATGGCTTGGGTGCTATCGATTGATGGCAGTTATACCAATGTTGTTGGATTGCCATTAGCACAGACATTGGCTTTGATTGATAAAATGGCTTTACAAACAGTCAATTAGCCCCATTTTGTTCATTGATTGTATTGACCAATGCATTTATATATGACGATGTTTAAATTGCATAGACTGATATCAGATTTATGAAATCAATAAACCCATCTAGGGGCATTAAACTTGCACATTAAGAAAATATCACTTACCATAAGTATCAGATAAAGATTACCAAGTTATAAATAAAGAGTAAATAATGTCAGAAGAATTATTAATTAATTATACACCCATGGAGTCACGCATGGCGGTGCTGACCGATGGCGTTACCAGTGAAATTTTGATTGAACGCCACCAAAAATTGGGTTTGGTTGGCAATATTTATTTGGGTACTGTGGCGCGAGTTTTGCCGGGTATGCAGGCAGCGTTTGTGGATATTGGACAAGCCAGAACTGCATTTTTACATGCCAATGATATGCAAAAACCCAAGCGTAGTAGCGACAGCTTAGACGAAGCACCACCAGCACCGATTACACAGCTTCGCATCGCACATCAAAGTAACGCTTCTGAAGATGAGCGTGCTGAGCAAAATGGGTATAGCTCAGCCATCGATATCCAAAGACCTGCTTTACCCAAAAAACCTGAGTCACCAAACGCTGAATTAATTCAATATCGCCTAAGAGAAGGCGATAAAATTTTGGTGCAAGTCGTCAAAGATGAACTTGGTACAAAAGGTGCTCGCCTGACGACGAACATCTCTTTACCGTCTCGTTATTTGGTGTATTTACCTACAAATGATGAGTATGTTGGGGTATCGATACGCATCGAAGAAACTGAAGAGCGGACACGATTAAAAGACATTCTGACGCAACTTATGCAAAACGCCAACTTAAAAGGCGGACTGATTGCACGCACTGCCGCTGAGGAGATGAGTGAGTCTAAGCTTAAAGAGGACATTTATTATTTATTACAACTTTGGCAAACCATCATCGCACGCCAAGCAGCGACACGGTTACATTCCAATAAACGCAGTGAGTTGATTTACCAAGAGCTATCATTGCCGCTTCGGTGTATCCGTGATTTGGTTAATGAAAAAACAACCAAAGTGCTGATTGATAATGAGATGATGTATCATGAGGTAGCACATTTTGCCCAAGAGTTTGTACCTTTCATTGCACCGATGGTGACGCATTATGCAGGCGAGACTCCTTTATTTGATTTATATCGTGTCGAAGAAGATCTGCAAAATGCCCTAAAACGCCGTGTTGAGCTTAAATCAGGTGGCTATTTAATCATTGACCAAACCGAAGCGATGACAACTATTGATGTCAATACAGGTTCTTATGTTGGCGCACGCTGTTTGGAGGATACGGTTTATAAAACCAACCTAGAGGCAACACATGCCATCGCTCGCCAAATTCGTCTGCGAAACCTTGGTGGTATCATTATTCTTGACTTTATCGATATGTCCGAAGAGGTGCACAGAGCCGATGTACTAGCAAGCTTACAAGAGCAGCTCACCCATGACTATGCCAAAACGAATATCACTCAAGTCAGCGAGCTTGGTTTGGTAGAGATGACACGCAAGCGTACCAGAGAATCACTGCCACAACAGCTGTGTGAGCCTTGTCCTGTCTGTGATGGCAAAGGCTATATTAAGACTGCAGAAACGGTATGCTTTGAGATATTTCGTGAAATCATGCGCTATGGACGCACCTTTAATAAGCCTAAACAATTTACCGTCATCGCTCATTCAAGCGTGATTGATATGATGCTATCTAGCGAAGCTGGTACAGTGGCAGACTTAGAATATTTGATTGGCAAACCCATTCGTTTTGAGATTGAAAACTTTTTCACGCCCGAGCAGTACAACATTGCACTTGATTAACATTCACTGTTGATTTTCTTGATGAATTTTTGGTTATTGAAGACCAATTTATCGGTCAAATTTAAGAAAAATTAGCAAAAAGTCTCATATATACCTTGCATTGATAAATTTTTCGTGTATAATAGACAAATCATTTGAACTGCGTTGCACTTTTTGCAAAGAATGTGAAAAGTTTACTTCAACAATGAACCTTGTTCAACTCAAAGGAAGTACCAAGCAACGCCACAGCCAAAGCATCGTTTTTGGCACTATTGAACAAACACCCCTGCTACCTTGCTTTTGACATACGGTTGGCAGGGATAAGATTATTTTGCTTTTTATAATTCGAAAGTAAATTTTAACGGTTTAACTTTCATTCATTGATGAAAGTTTAAAAGCACTTAATTAGGAGCTTGTTGGCATGGCTAACCAGAGAATCCGTATCCGACTAAAATCGTTCGACCATCGTCTGATTGACCAGTCGGCACAAGAGATTGTCGATACTGCAAAGCGTACAGGCGCACAAGTTTGCGGTCCTGTACCGTTGCCGACTCGTATTGAGCGGTTCAACGTATTGACATCACCACACGTCAACAAAGACGCTCGTGACCAGTACGAAATTCGCACCCATAAGCGTATGATTGACATCGTGCAACCAACAGATAAGACTGTTGATGCATTGATGAAGCTGGATCTAGCAGCTGGTGTTGATGTTCAGATCGCTTTGGGCTAATGAACATAAGTCTGGTTTGAACTATTAAACTATTAATATAAAGAGGTCTAAAATGGCGATTGGTTTAGTCGGTAAAAAATGCGGCATGACCCGAGTCTTCACTGAAGCAGGCGTTTCTATTCCTGTCACAGTGGTTGAGGTTGATGCCAACCGCATCTCGCAAATCAAAACAGTAGACACCGATGGCTATAACGCAATCCAAATCACCACAGGTGAGCGTCGTGACAGCCGTGTGACTGCTGCTCAAAAAGGACACTTCGCAAAAGCTGGCGTTGCTGCTGGTCGTGGTGTTTGGGAATTCCGTGCAGAAGAAAGCGATTTAGAAGGTCGTGAAATCGGCGGTAATATCCTAGCTGATATCTTTGAAGTTGGTCAGTTGGTCGATGTGACTGGTCAAAGCAAGGGTAAAGGTTTCCAAGGTGGTGTGAAGCGTCATAACTTCCGCACTCAAGATGCAACCCACGGTAACTCTGTTTCTCACCGTGTTTTGGGTTCTACAGGTCAAAACCAAACCCCAGGTCGTGTATTTAAAGGCAAAAAAATGCCAGGTCAAATGGGTAATAAACGAGTTACTGTTCAAGGCTTGGAAATCGTTTCTGTTGACGCCGAAAAAGGTGTACTGGTCATCAAAGGTGCTGTTCCAGGTGCTAATGGTGGCGATGTTATCGTACGCCCATCAGTCAAAGCCTAGTAAAGGGGATTAACGTGAATTTAAAAACTGTTACAGGTGCAGCGGTTGAACTATCAGAGATCACTTTTGGTCGTGAGTTTAACGAAGCCTTGGTACACCAAGTCGTAACTGCTTACCTAGCTGGTGCTCGTCAAGGTACTCGTGCTCAAAAAACTCGTGGCGAAGTTTCTGGTGGTGGTAAAAAACCATGGCGTCAAAAAGGTACTGGTCGTGCTCGTGCAGGCTCTATCCGTAGCCCTATTTGGGTTGGTGGTGGTCGTGCATTTGCTGCCAAACCACAAGATTGGTCTCAAAAAGTAAACCGCAAAATGTATCGTGGTGCAATGCAGTGCATTTTGGCGGAATTGGTTCGTCAAGAGCGTTTGGTTTTGGTTGATGACATCGCTGTATCAGCACCAAAAACCAAAGAGCTTATCGCTAAGCTGGCTGAACTGAATGCCCCACGCGCATTGATCGTAACTCATGAAGTTGACGAAAACTTGTACTTGGCTGCACGCAATATCCCATATGTGAATGTATTGGGTACTCGTGAAGTTGATCCAGTAAGCTTGGTTTCTTTTGACAAAGTGATTATGACTGTTGAAGCAGCCAAACAATTTGAGGAGACACTTGCATGAGCAACGCAAGACTATATCAGGTACTAAAAGCACCTGTATTTTCAGAAAAATCTCAGCGTCTGGGCGACACTCTTGGTGTGCAAGTTTTCAAAGTTGATAGCACTGCAACCAAGCGCGAAATCAAACAAGCTGTTGAGCTGATGTTTGAAGGTGTTGAAGTTGTCAAAGTAAACACACTTAATACCAAAGGCAAAACCAAGCGTTTTGGCCGTGTTGTTGGTAAGCGTTCTGACGTGAAAAAAGCGTATGTAACCTTAAAAGCTGGTTCAGACGTACAAATCGGTGCTGGTGAAGAAGCCACTGGCGAAACAGCGACTAACGAATAAGGAATAAAAAATGCCTATCGTAAAAGCAAAACCAACCTCACCAGGTCGCCGCTTTGTTGAAAAAGTTGTGCATCCACACCTTTATAAAGGTCGTCCTTATGCACCACTTGTTGAATCAAAAGCTAAAACTGGTGGCCGTAACAATAATGGCCGTATCACCACCCGCCATATCGGTGGTGGTCATAAGCAGCATTATCGCTTAATTGATTTTAAACGCAATAAAGATGGTATTCCAGCTGTTGTTGAGCGTATTGAATATGATCCTAACCGTACAGCACATATTGCTCTTTTGAAGTATGCAGATGGTGAGCGTCGTTACATTATTGCACCTAAGAAATTAAGTGTTGGTGATCAGGTTCAATCTGGAGAAGGTTCTCCTATCCGTCCAGGCAACTGCTTACCATTGAAAAATATCCCTGTCGGTACAGTAATTCATAATATTGAACTTAAAATTGGCAAAGGCGCTCAAATTGCTCGCTCTGCTGGTGCAGCGGTTCAGTTATTGGGTCGTGATGGTGCTTATGTCATCGTGCGTTTGCGTTCAGGTGAGACTCGCCGTATTCATGCTAATTGCCGTGCGGTTATTGGTGAAGTTTCTAACACTGAAAATAACCTAAAATCACTAGGTAAAGCAGGTGCAGCACGCTGGCGTGGTGTTCGTCCTACCGTTCGTGGTACAGCAATGAACCCAATTGACCACCCACACGGTGGTGGTGAGGGTCGCAACTTCGGTAAACACCCAACCAGCCCATGGGGTCAGAAAGCTAAGGGTCTTAAGACTCGTTCTAACAAGCGTACTGACAGTATGATTATCCGTCGCCGTCGTGCCAAGAAATAAAGGAAAAGTTTCATGCCTCGTTCATTGAAAAAAGGTCCATTTATCGATGCGCATTTGTTTGCTAAGGTTGAAAATGCTCTAGAAAGCAACAGCCGCAAACCGATCAAAACTTGGTCACGTCGCTCGATGATTCTACCTCAAATGGTAGGTCTAACCATCTCAGTTCATAATGGTCGCACTCATGTGCCAGTTATTGTAAGTGAACAGATGGTTGGTCATAAACTCGGTGAATTCGCCCCGACCCGTTCTTATCGTGGTCATGGCGTTGATAAGAAATCTAAAAGATAAGGTGCTACCATGGAAGTAACTGCAAAATTACGTGGTGCCGCCATTTCGGCACAGAAAGTAAGATTGGTTGCGGACGAAGTTCGTGGTAAGCCAATTGAGCGCGCTTTGGACATTCTAACATTTAGCAACAAAAAAGGTGCTAAACTGGTTAAAAAATGCCTAGATTCAGCCATTGCTAATGCTGAACACAATAATGGCTTGGACATTGATAAGTTGCGTGTCACTACCATTTATGTTGATGAAGGTATTACCTTAAAGCGTATCATGCCCCGTGCCAAGGGTCGTGCTGATCGTATCAGTAAACGCACTTGTCACATCACTGTTAAAGTAGGGGAATAATCATGGGTCAAAAAGTACATCCAATTGGTATTCGTTTGGGCGTTATCAAAAAGCACAACGCTAACTGGTATGCCAATCCTAAGCAATATTCAGAGTATTTGCTGAATGACTTCCAAGTTCGTAATTTTTTGCGTAAAAAATTGGAAGGTGCAATGGTTAGCCATATTTACATTGAGCGTCCAACTGGTGCTGCAAAAATCACGATTCATAGTGCACGCCCTGGTATTATCATTGGTAAAAAAGGTGAAGATATCGAAAGCCTACAAAAAGAGCTAACCAAACTGATGGGTGTTCCAGCTCAGGTTAATATCCAAGAAATTTCTCAACCTGATTTGGATGCTCGTTTGGTTGCCGAAGGTATTGCCAGCCAGCTTGAACGCCGTGTTATGTTTCGCCGTGCGATGAAGCGTGCTGTTCAAAATAGTATGCGTTCAGGTGCTCAAGGTATTAAAGTTGAGCTTTCTGGTCGTTTAGGTGGCGCTGAGATTGCTCGTACCGAATGGTATCGTGAAGGTCGTGTGCCGCTACACACATTGCGTGCTGATATTGATTATGCATCAGTGCGTGCAGAAACTACTTACGGTACTATCGGTGTTAAAGTTTGGATTTTCCGTAGTGAAGTTTTAGACGGTATGAATAGTGCCTACAACCCAGTTGTTGAAGATAAAACACGCGCACCAAAACGCCGTGGTCGTTCTAATCGCCGCAACACAGACAGAGGTTAAGCTATGTTACAACCAAAACGTACCAAGTTTCGCAAAATGCACAAAGGGCGTAACACAGGTCTTGCCCAGCGTGGTAATACAGTTGCTTTTGGTGAAATTGGTCTAAAATCTATCGGTCGTGGTCGTATGACTGCGCGTCAAATTGAGGCTGCGCGTCGTACAATCACTCGTCGCATTAAGCGTGGCGGTAAAATTTGGATTCGTGTATTCCCAGATAAACCAATTACCGAAAAACCATTAGAAGTTCGTATGGGTAAAGGTAAAGGGCCTGTTGAGTATTGGGTAGCGGAAATCAAACCAGGTAAAATGCTTTATGAAATCCAAGGTGTTAGTGAAGACCTTGCTCGTGAAGCACTGACTTTGGCAGCCGCCAAGCTACCATTTAAGACTACCATTGTTAAACGGACGATAATGTAATGAAAACCAACGAATTACGCGAAAAATCAGTAGATGAGTTGGCTCAATTGCTTGATGAAAAGCAACTTGATGCGTTCCGTCTGCGTATGGCTAAGGCCACAGGTCAGCTTGCCAATACTCATGAAATCAAAAACAATCGTCGTACGATTGCTAAGATTTTGACTTTGATTAATGAAAAACAAAGAGGTGAGGCATGAGCGATAACACCCAAACCCAAGAAGTTGGCGTTGTAACTGGTAAAGTTATCAGCAATAAGATGGATAAATCTATCGTTGTGTTGGTCGAACGCCAAATCCGTCACCCAATGTATGGTAAACAAGTTCGTCGTTCTACCAAAATTAAGGCACATGATGAAAATAATATTTGCCAAGAAGGTGATATCGTACGCATCAAAGAAACTCGTCCATTCTCCAAGACTAAGACTTGGGCTTTGGTGGATGTAGTTGAAACTGCTGTAAAAATTTAAGACATTTGCATTAAAAGTCATTTGAGAGTATAATATATATCTTTTAGATATGTATCCACTTTTAGTGGCAAATGACTTTTATTGCTTTATTATTATTGGAGTAATGCGATGATTCAGACTGAAACAATGCTGGAAGTTGCAGATAACAGTGGTGCAAGACGCGTTCAGTGCATTAAAGTACTGGGTGGCTCACATCGTCGTTATGCATCTGTTGGCGACATCATCAAAGTAACAGTGAAAGAAGCAATTCCGCGTGGCCGTGTTAAAAAAGGCGATGTGATGAATGCAGTGGTTGTGCGTACCAAAAAAGGCGTTCGCCGCCCAGACGGTTCAGTGCTTCGTTTTGACGACAATGCAGCAGTATTGTTGAATAATAACAAAGCACCGATTGCAACGCGTATTTTTGGACCTGTTACTCGTGAACTGCGCAGTGAACAATTCATGAAAATTGTTTCATTGGCACCAGAAGTACTGTAATTGTTTAGAGGCTTATTATGGCAAAGTTACGTAAAGGCGACACCGTGGTTGTGATTGCTGGCAAAGATAAAGGCAAGCAAGGCACAATTTTGGCGGTGAAAGCAGACCGTGTAAAAGTTGAAGGCATTAACATTGTAACCAAACACCAAAAACCTAACCAAATGCTAGGCAAGGAAGGTGGTATCGTTAAGCAAGAAGCTTTTTTACATATTTCAAATGTTGCGATTTATAACGCAAACACCCAAAAAGCAGATCGTATTGCTTATCAAGTGAATGAAGATGGCAAAAAAGAGCGTATCTATCGTTCAACTGGTGAAGTAGTGGCGACTGCATAAAAAACTAAGGGTATATAGTAATGGCAAGATTAAAATCGTTATATAATGACAAGCTAAAACAGCAAATCAAAGAAGAGCTGGGTTTAGAAAATGTCATGCAAGTACCAAAAATCACCAAAATCACTTTAAATATGGGTGTTGGTGGTGCAGCACAAGATAAAAAATTACTTGAAGGTGCTTTGGCAGATATGACCGCAATCGCTGGTCAAAAACCTGTTGTAACCAAAGCACGCAAATCAGTTGCAGGCTTTAAAATCCGTGAAGAGTGGCCAATCGGCTGTAAAGTCACCTTGCGTGGCGAGCAAATGTATGAATTTTTAGATCGCTTGGTTGCCATCGCAATCCCGCGTATCCGTGACTTCCGTGGTTTTTCTGCCAAAGCATTTGATGGTCGTGGTAACTATTCATTGGGCATCAAAGAGCAGATCGTTTTCCCTGAAGTAGACTTTGATAAAATCGATCGTATCCGTGGATTGGACGTGACCATCACGACAACCGCAGCAAATGATGATCAAGGTCGTGCATTGCTAAAAGCATTTGGCTTCCCATTCAGATAAGGTAAAACGTTATGGCTAAAAAAAGCATGATTAATCGCGAATTAAAACGCGAAAAAACTGTTGCTAAGTATGCTGAAAAGCGTGCTCAGCTAAAAGCTATCATTAGCGATACCAATGCTAGCGAAGAAGAGCGCTTAGATGCAATGTTGGCATTGCAAGCGTTACCACGTAACGCATCTCCGGTGCGTTTGCGTAACCGTTGTGGCGTAACTGGTCGTCCCCATGGTTATTTCCGTAAATTTGGTCTTTCACGCAATATGTTGCGTTTACATGTAATGCAAGGCGATGTGCCTGGCGTTCGTAAAGCTAGCTGGTAATAAGGAGTTACGCTATGAGTATGCAAGATCCAGTTGCCGACATGCTAACTCGCATTCGCAACGCACAAGCAAGAAATAAACCATCTGTACAGATGCCTGCTTCTAAACTACGCAAATCCATTGCTGATTTATTGGTAGCTGAAGGCTATTTGACTTCTGCTGAAGTCAGTGAAGCTGAAAATGGTAAAAAGGTATTAGATATTGAATTAAAATACTACCAAGGCAAAGGCGTTATTGAGCAATTGAAGCGTTATAGTCGCCCAGGTTTACGCCAATATCGTGGTAAAGATGAACTTCCAAGCGTTCAAAAAGGTCTTGGCGTTGCCATTATCTCAACCAGTCGTGGCATTATGAGTGATCGTGCGGCACGCGAAGCTGGTATTGGTGGTGAAATCATCGCATTGGTTGCATAATTAATTACATGTAATTACTGATAAAAATCTAGAATATTTAGTTTACAGCTAAGTATAGATATGTTAAACTAGCAGGCTTTAATGCCTGTTAGTTTTTTATGGCTATCATTTATCTGATGGTAGTTTAGTTTTCATTTAAAGGAAATTCCTATGTCTCGTGTGGCTAAAGCCCCAGTAACGCTACCAGAAGGTACCAACGTTACTTTGAACGATCGGCAGGTTGAAGTCAAAGGTAAGAATGGCACTTTATCTTTGAGCCTGCATGAATTGGTCGAGCTAAAACAAGAAGATGGTATTGTTGTACTATCTCCAGTTGTAGACACTAAAGAAGCGTGGATGCACACTGGTACAGTGCGTGCTCTATTGAACAATATGGTTAAAGGCGTTAGTGAAGGTTTTGAGCGTCGTCTGCAACTGATTGGTGTTGGTTATCGTGCACAAGTTGCAGGTAATAAAGTAAACCTAAGTTTAGGTTTTTCTCATCCGATCGAATACACGCTACCTGAAGGTGTTACGGCTGAAAGCCCAAGCCAAACTGAAATTTTGCTTAAATCAAGCGATAAGCAAAAGCTTGGTCAAGCAGCTGCTAAAATTCGTAGCTTCCGCCCACCAGAGCCTTATAAAGGTAAGGGTGTTCGTTATAGCGATGAAGTTGTTCTTCGTAAAGAAGCTAAGAAAAAATAAGGTGAGCCATAATGTTCGATAAAAAATCAGCTCGTCTTCGTCGAGCGAAAAAAACTCGTGCACATATCCGTCATTTGGGTGTTGACCGTTTGACAGTAACCCGCACGCCTCGTCATATTTACGCACAAATCATCTCACCAACGGGTGGTGTGGTTGTTGCTCAAGCATCTACTTTAGATGCAACTTTGCGTTCAGGTGCAACAGGTAATGTGGAAGCAGCTAAAGCTGTTGGTGCTCTTATTGCAGAGCGTGCAAAAGCTGCTGGTATCACTAAAGTTGCATTTGATCGTAGTGGTTTTAAATATCATGGCCGTGTTAAAGCACTAGCTGACGCTGCTCGTGAAAACGGATTGGAGTTCTAATCATGGCAAAAGTTGAACAAACTGACGGTTTGGTAGAAAAATTAGTTGCCGTTGACCGTGTAGCAAAAGTTGTAAAAGGTGGTCGAATTTTTTCTTTCACCGCATTAACTGTTGTTGGTGATGGTAACGGTCGTGTTGGTTTTGGTCGTGGTAAGGCTCGTGAAGTGCCTGCAGCCATCCAAAAAGCCCTAGAAGCTGCTAAGCGTAATATGATTACGGTGGATTTAGCTGGTCATACACTACAGCACCCAATCAATGCTCGTCACGGTGCATCAAAAGTTTATATGCAACCAGCCTCTGAAGGTACTGGTGTTATTGCTGGTGGTGCAATGCGTGCTGTACTCGAAGTTGCAGGTGTACAGAATGTATTGGCAAAATGCTATGGTTCTACCAATGCAGCCAATGTTGTACAAGCAACTTTCAAAGGTTTGCGTGACATGACATCGCCAGAGCAAGTTGCCGCAAAGCGTGGCAAATCTGTCGAAGAAATTTTGGGCTAAGAAATAGGTGAGTTACGATGAAAAAAATGAAAGTTACTCAAGTAAAGTCGAGTGCCCATCGTTTGGCAAGTCATAAAGCTTGTTTGAAAGGTTTGGGACTGCGTCGCATTGGTCATACTGTTGAAGTTGAGGATACTCCATCAACTCGTGGTATGGTAAATCGTGTACATTACATGGTTAAAGTGGAGGAAGCGTAATGGGTCTTAAACTGAATGAACTATCACCAGCATTGGGTGCTAAGAAAAAAGCATTCCGTCGTGGTCGTGGTATTGGCTCAGGCTTAGGTAAAACTGGTGGTCGTGGTGTTAAGGGTCAAACTTCGCGTTCTGGCTCAAGCATTCCTGCGGGTTTTGAAGGCGGTCAAATGCCTATCTATCGTCGTTTACCAAAATTTGGTTTTACTTCGAAGATGGCTATGACAACTGCTGAAGTTCGTCTATCTGAGCTTAATAAGATTGATGGCGATACTGTGAGCTTAGATACCCTTAAAGCTGCGAATATTATTCGTGGTGATATGAAGCGTGCACGCATTATTTTATCTGGTGAGGTGAGCCGTGCATTGACTTTTAAAGGTGTAAAAGTTACAAAAGGTGCAAAACAAGCAATCGAAGCTGCCGGTGGTAGTGTCGAGGAGTAATCTATGTCAAGGCAGTCAGTATCTCGTTCTAGCATTCCCTTAAATCCTTTTACTTTCGTAAGAAAGTATGATGAATTATGGACGCGTATGCTTTTTTTATTTGGGGCGCTGATTGTTTATCGACTTGGTTCTCATATTCCAGTTCCAGGCATGAACCCTGTTAGCTTAGCTAATTTTTTCCAGAGTAATAGCAATACCTTTTTGGGTATGTTTAATGTGTTTTCTGGAGGGTCATTAGAGCGTATGTCTATTATGGCACTAGGCATTATGCCTTATATTTCTGCTTCGATTGTTGTGCAGATGATGTCTGCCATCATACCTTCTCTTGAAGCGTTAAAAAAAGAAGGTGAATCTGGACGCAGAACGCTGAATAAATATACGCGCCAAGGAACTTTAGCACTTGCATTTGTTCAGGCAGTTGGTATGTCTACTGGTTTGATTGCTGGTGGCTTGACATTGACAACTGGTTTGAGTTTTTATATTCCGGCAGTGACTTCTTTAGTCGCAGGATCGATGTTTTTAATGTGGCTTGGTGAGCAAATTACTGAGCGAGGTGTGGGCAATGGTATTTCTATGCTTATTTTAGCGAGTATCATAGCCAGTGCGCCAGGCATGATTTCACAGGCTTTCAGTCAAAATTTAAATTTGATTGTTATGCTTTTATTTGTCGTATTGGGTATTACAGTGATAGCGGCCATTGTTTTTATTGAGCGTGCACAGCGCCGTGTACCTGTGAACTATGCTCAAAAACAGCAATTAGGTCGTAAAATTTATGCACAGCAGCAGTCACATTTACCCTTAAAAATCAATATGGCTGGTGTAATTCCAGCAATTTTTGCAAGCTCGCTATTGCTACTTCCAGCCAGCTTAGGTCAATGGACTACAGTTAGTGAAAATCCAACGCTGACCCAAGAGATTATTCAAAATATCACTTTAGTACTTCAGCCTGGACAACCTTTATACTTATTGTTATTTGGTGTGATGATTATATTTTTCTGTTATTTTTATACGGCATTAATGTTTAATCCTAAAGAGGTTGCAGAAAATTTGAAGCGAAGTGGTGCTTATATTCCAGGAATACGACCAGGTCAGCAAACTAAGCGATATTTAGATTTTGTTTTAAATCGCCTAACTTTTATCGGTGCAATGTATATGACAATCATCTGTTTGATGCCGATGATTATACAGTCTGTATTTAATGTACCAATTCCACTAGGTGGGGCATCTTTATTGATTATGGTTGTTGTTTTGATGGACTTTATCGCTCAATTACAAGCACATTTAATGACACATCAATACCATGATCAGACGATTATTAAATCGTCATAATGATACGCTTCTTTAGAAGCATATTAAAATTAAAAATCTGTGGCAGTTGTGACTTCATGTATCGCAAAGATAAAGTACTTGTTATTTACAATGCAGAGCTATGCCACAAACAATGTCAAGGTTAATTTACAAATTAATACTTGATTTATTATAGCGGATAATGTATTATCCGCTTCTTGCTATGCTATCATTTATGAGATAGCAGTTAAACTTAGCAAATACAACTGTATTTGTGCTAATGGAGAGAAATCAATGGCTCGTATTGCCGGTGTAAATATTCCGGACAACAAACATGCTGTGATTTCGCTAACTTACATTTTTGGTATTGGTCGTACAACTGCTAAGCAAATCCTTGCTGCTGTTGGTATCGAAGAAACCACTAAAATTGGTTCGTTAGATGATTCACAACTGGATGCTGTTCGTGCAGAAGTTGCAAACTACACAGTAGAAGGTGATCTTCGTCGTGAAGTTTCAATGAATATCAAACGTTTGGTCGATCTTGGTTGCTATCGCGGTCTTCGTCATCGTCGTGGTCTACCAGTTAATGGTCAGCGTACTAAAACAAATGCGCGTACCCGTAAAGGTCCACGCAAAGCAATTAAAAAGTAACTAACTTAGGAAGCTAAAAGATGGCAAAAGACACTCGTAGCCGCAAAAAAGTGGCTCGTCGTTCGGTATCTGAAGGTATCGCCCATATTCATGCGTCTTTTAATAACACCATTGTAACGATTACTGATCGTCAAGGTAATGCATTGGCTTGGGCCACTTCTGGTGGACAAGGCTTCCGCGGTTCACGCAAATCTACACCATTTGCAGCTCAGGTTGCAGCTGAGGTTGCTGGTAAAACAGCACAAGAAACCTATGGTGTTAAGAATGTTGATGTCTTGGTAAAAGGTCCAGGACCAGGTCGTGAGTCTGCGGTTCGTGCACTGGGTGCATTGGGTTATAAAATTAATAGCATAAGCGATGTAACACCAATTCCACACAACGGTTGCCGCCCACCCAAGAAGCGCCGCGTTTAAGGAGATAGACTTATGGCTCGTTATATTGGTCCAAAATTAAAATTGTCTCGCCGTGAAGGTACTGACCTGCAATTAAAATCAGGTGTAAAGCCTTACGATGTTAAGACAAAAAAAGCAGGTCGTGTACCTGGTCAGCATGGTAATAGCCAAAATAAAACCTCTGAATACGCATCACAACTTCGTGAAAAACAAAAAGTTAAACGCATGTATGGTGTATTAGAGCGTCAGTTTTCTAACTATTATAAAGAAGCAGCACGTGAGCGTGGTGCAACTGGTGAAAACTTGTTGGTTACCCTTGAACGCCGCCTTGATAATGTTGTTTATCGCATGGGCTTTGGTGCAACGCGTGCAGAAGCGCGTCAATTGGTTAGCCATCGTGCTATCATGCTAAAAAAAGCTGGTCGTGATGAGTTTGTACGCGTTAACATTCCTTCAATTCAAGTTCAAGATGGTGATGTGATCGCAGTGCATGAAAAATCAAAAGAGCAACTTCGTATTAAAAACGCAGTTGAGCTTGCGACACAGCGTGGCATCCCAGCATGGTTAGAAGTTGATCACAGTAAACTACAAGGTACTTTCAAATCTGCGCCAGAGCGTAGTGAATTACCAGCTGAAATCAATGAAAACTTGATTGTTGAGCTATATTCTAAATAATCCGAATTAAATCGAGGTGACACTATGACAAATGCAACTGAGTTTCTAACACCGAGTGCGATTAATGTCGATACGGTCAATGAAACGACTGCAAAGGTCACGCTCGAGCCGTTAGAGCGCGGTTTTGGGCATACGCTAGGTAATGCTCTACGCCGTATTCTACTTTCTTCTTTATCAGGTGCTGCAGTAGTAGAAGCTGAGATTGAAGGTGTTGATCATGAATATTCAACACTAGAAGGGTTGCAAGAAGATGTACTCGATCTTCTTTTAAATCTGAAATCTTTGGCGATTATTCTGCATGACCAGAATGAAGCATATTTGACTTTGGATAAACGGGGTGCAGGAGTTGTGACTGCTGCTGATCTTGAGCTACCACACAATGTTGAAATCGCCAATCCTGATTTGGTACTTGGTACATTGAGTGAGCGTGGTCATCTGAAGATGCGCCTACATGTAGTGACAGGTCGTGGCTATGAGCCTGCCAATCAGCGTCGTGAAGATGCCAATTCTAAAATTATTGGTCGCCTAAAGCTTGATGCAAGCTTTAGCCCAATTATCAGAGTGGCTTATGATGTTGAAAATGCTCGTGTTGAACAGCGTACCGATCTTGATAAACTGATTATCGAGCTTGAGACCAACGGCACGATTGACCCAGAAGAAGCTATTCGCAAAGCTGCAACGATTCTACAACAGCAAATTGCTATTTTTGTGGATCTTGAAGCTGAAGAAGCGCCTGAGCCTATCAAAGAAAAAGAAGAGATTGATCCTGTGCTGTTACGCCCAGTAGATGATCTTGAGTTAACGGTTCGTTCGGCAAATTGCTTGAAAGCTGAAAATATTTATTACATCGGTGATTTGGTACAGCGTTCAGAAACTGAACTATTGAAGACACCAAATCTTGGTAAGAAATCATTGACTGAGATTAAAGATGTGCTTGCATCTAAAAATCTTGAACTTGGTATGCGTTTAGATAACTGGCCGCCAAGTGATTTGCGTGTCGATGATCGTTTTTCTTATCGTAGCCGCTAATTTAAAGGATACTTGACCATGCGACATCGTAAAAGCGGAGTCAAGCTGGGTCGCACCAGCAGCCATCGTAAGGCTATGTTCCAAAACATGACTAATTCATTGTTTGAGCATGAGCTAATTAAAACCACTTTGCCAAAAGCAAAAGAGCTTCGCCGTGTGGCAGAGCCTTTGATTACTTTGGCAAAAGAAGATAGCGTTGCAAACCGCCGTCTTGCTTTCAGCCGTATGCGTAATAAGGATATGGTTGGTAAATTATTCAGTGAGCTTGGCCCTCGTTACCAAACTCGTCCAGGTGGATATTTGCGTATCATCAAGTGCGGTTTTCGTGATGGCGATAATGCACCAATGGCTTATGTTGAATTGGTAGATCGTCCATAATGGATTTTACTGCTTCATTAAAAACCCTGATTATTTATCAGGGTTTTATTTTTAATGCAATATTGTTCTTAATTTCTATCATAATATCAGCTTGCATCTATTAACGAGACAACTGGTGATGGTTGGTCTTGTAATTCACCTGCGTCCAAAAATCCGTCGACCAAATTTTCCATCATAGCTTCAAGCTCATAGGTGCTATCGTATGTTACTTTTTCTCCATTAAGATAAATTGGCATGCTAATAAATGGTGCATTTAGTGCTTCAATTAAGCTCAGTACGATTGGTGTGTGGGCAAGGCTGGCACAAATATTTTTGTCGCTAGAATTTACAAATTTCTTTGGAGCTGATTTGGTTGGGTTTAATAAAAAATGAGTGTTTTTATTGAGAGTATTTTTTAAATTTCGATGGGCAAAATCGCTGATTTTGGCAAAGGTTGATATTTCACTGATATGGCGACATATTAAACAAAATTTAGGCTCGTATTGACCAAAGCGTAATGCTTGGGCAAGTGATTGTTTGGCATCAAGACTGACGGCTAAGCGATATCCGCTTGGGTCTGGATAAATAATTAATTGGTCATTTTTGAGTAAATTGGCAGCTTGTATTAACACACGCTTTTGGGGATTGTCAGGATGAATATAAAATTTTTGCATTTGTTTACCTCATCTTAATTGTTGTGTAGTAGTTTGAATGGCTGAGTGTTAAGATAACCCATAATAAAAGTTGCGCGTCTGTGGGCAGGGTGCTTGGGTTTGATAGATAAAATTTAGCTTGGTTAAAGACATCTTGGGCAAAGGTGCTGTTTGAGATATCAAAATTTGCATTTAGGTTGTCTTGTGAGACATAAAAATATCGACCGCAAGCTAAAGTTAATAAAGCTTCAATGGCTTGTGGCTTGATTTCAACTTGCTCAAATAACCGCTGAGTTTGTTCATTTCTACCATCGGATTCATACCAGTAACCAAAGTCATTGAGCTTGCGACGAGCTTGTCCTGCGATGCACCAGTGGCTAATTTCATGTAATGCACTTTGAAAAAAACCATGTGCAAATTCAATGCGTGCAGGTGCATTATGCTCACTGGGAAAATATTCAGGTTCGCTTTCACCACGCACCAGCACGGTCGGAATTTGGTCAAAATACATATGATTAAATAGCAAATCAAATAAGTGAATTAACCAGTCAGTCAGTATTTGCTCATCTTGTGCCTCATCTTTTGTATTATTTTGGATGAGCTGCCAGCGATGATAAAAATTTTGCCATGGCGGCGGTGAAATTTTCTCCAAGATGATTTGAAGTTTAGCAATGGGTCTTTGATGAAATTGCTGCCATAGTGTCTGAATGTATTTGGCATGCTGGATGGTGCTTGCCTGTTGGCATTTATTCACATCTGGTGAAAGATGATTGAAGTTTATCATAATTGAAGCTTTTAAAGTAAATTGGCTTTGGCTGATTGATTTTGAGATATTATAATGTATTTTGGCAAATTGCCATACTAAGATGCTGAAATTAAAAACCCCTTTTAACCACGATGAACTTATGCCATAATAATGGGCAAATTGCACACATAGCTTTATAATATGATGACAAAAACTGTAAATCACCACCCCAAACAACAAAGCTTGCCCGCCAATATTATGCTTGATAAATGGGCAGATATTGGATTTAAATGGCAGGGCAGTTTATCAAGTACCGAGCTTAAACGCTTGAGTGAGCAAACGGTCGCTGATAGTGTGCTAGACTTAACATTTGTACTAACTAAACAAGAAGGCATTGTTTGGCTAAACTATCAAGTATCAGGAGAGGTTTTTGTGACTTGTCAAAGATGCTTGGAGTCTTTAGGTATCGATGTTTCAGGAGAATATCGCTTGGCAGTTTTGTCATCGGATGGTGATATTGGGCGTATTAATGATGCTGAATATATTTTGGTTGATGAGCTTGCAACAAAAACAGCAAAGCTGCCCATTAAGGACTTGCTAGAAGATGAGCTGTTATTAACTTTGCCTTTATCGCCAAAGCATCAAGACTGTGATATGCCAGTTCAAATGCTTAATGAAGAAAAATATGAGGAAGAGCAAGAAAATCCTTTTGCTTCATTAGCTCAGCTTAAAGGAAAATTATCTTAAAAATTGCCCAAATGACTTTAAAAGTTATCACAAAAGTAGCTTTTTATTAAAAAACTTGTAAATTTATGCGATTAGGCTTTGAAATTTACAAGTTTTTTGCGTATAATACAGCGTTTATTGTGCATAGGTCTATGATGGACAGCGATTGATGCTAAATCGCATTGACACAAATTGACAAAGACGCACGAACCGTTTTTCTTTAGGGCAAACTTGCCTGACTGATTATTAGGAGCTATCATGGCAGTTCAACAAAACCGCAAGAGCCGCTCACGCCGTGACATGCGTCGTTCACACGACCATATCGCTATCGCTGAGCTAAGCATCGATTCAACCACTGGCGAAAAACACCTTCGCCATCATGCGACCAAAGATGGTTTTTATCGTGGTCGTCAGCTATTTAAAGTAAGTCAAGATAGCTAAGTGCTATTTTTATAGTCATAAAACCAAGCCAATATGAACGGGCTTGGTTTTTTTGTTATTGTCATGATATTATTGACAAAATGCCATTTAAAACAAAGCACATTCATACTATCTAAAATTTTTTGTGATTTGAGATAGTTTTGGGTAAACAAATGTTTATTTTTATGGTAGAATTGGCAAACTTTCTTGTACCAAATTAAATGGGTGCTTAAGAATTGGTAATATGGTTTATACGGTATTTTTATCGTCAATGTACAAACAGGTGAATTATGACAGAAGCCAACAGCGGTATGACAAAGCGTTTGGCGGTAGTTTTTCCCGGTCAAGGGTCTCAATCTGTCGGTATGATGGATGAGCTTGATAAAGCATTCAAAAGTGTGCGTACGACATTTGATGAAGCAAGTGAAGCTTTGGGCTTTGATTTATGGTCAGTCACACAGGATGAAAACTGTTTGAATAAGACTCAATATACGCAGCCTGCTTTATTAACTTCAAGTATCGCAATTTGGCAAATTATTGAGCCAATCTTATCAGCCCAATCCATTAAGCCGATGTATCTTGCTGGACATTCGCTAGGGGAATATAGTGCTTTGGTCGCAGCAGGTGTGCTCAACCTTAAAGATGCAGTGAAGTTGGTGCATGAGCGTGGTAAATTTATGACAGAAGCTGTACAGAGTATTGATACTCAGATGGCAGCGATTTTAGGCTTGGATGATGAACAGGTGGTAAGCTTATGTGAAGAAGTTAGCACAACCACAGGCACAGTTGATGCTGCTAATTTTAACAGCCCAGGGCAGGTGGTCGTCGCAGGCACAGCGGTGGGCGTGTCAGGTGTTTTGTCAGCAGTAGAGGCACTTGGTAAAAAAGCTGTTCCGCTCAAGGTTTCTGTGCCTTCTCACTGTGCTTTGATGAATCCTGCCAGTGATGCTTTGGCAAAACTTTTGGGTGAGACGGATTTTGGTGAAGCAAGTATTCCTGTCATACAAAACCGCCATGCTAAAATTCATACACAGACAACACAAATTAAGACAGCTTTGATTGAACAGTTATCGATGCCTGTATTGTGGTCAAAAACCATGGAAAAATTATCAGAGCGTGGTATTAATTTGATACTTGAATGCGGTCCAGGTAATGTTTTGTCAAATTTGGCCAAGCGTCAAGCAACACCGATAACCGCTTTACCAACAGATAAATTGGCACGCCTAGAAAAATTGGAGAATTTGGTATGAGTCGAAAAATTGTATTAGTCACAGGTGCAAGTCGTGGTATTGGCAAGGCAATTGCTAAGCGTTTTACCGATGAAGGGCATTTTGTTATCGGAACAGCCACCAGCAAAAAAGGCGCAGAGGCGATTGGCGATTATCTGAGTGAATCAGGTGGTATTGGTCGCATCTTAGATGTTTGCAACCATGAAGATATTGATAAGCTATTTGAAGAAATTGACAGTGTTTATGGTGGAATCAATGTGTTGGTCAACAATGCAGGCATTACCAAAGATGGCTTACTCATGCGTATGAAAGATGAAGATTGGGCAAGTGTGATTGATACCAACTTAACCGCTGTTTATCGTATGAGTCGCCGTGCGGTTCGTGGTATGATGAAAGCACGCCAAGGTCGGATTATTAATATTACCTCGGTCGTCGGACAGATGGGGAATGCAGGTCAAGCAAACTATGCTGCCACCAAAGCAGGCGTGGAGGGTTTTAGTCGTGCATTAGCCCGAGAGATTGGTTCGCGTGGCGTAACAGTCAACTGTGTTGCACCAGGATTTGTTGAAACAGACATGACCGAAGCACTAGATGAGCGTTTGGTTAACTCTATGTTAGATGCTGTTCCAATCGGTCGTATGGCTCAGCCTGAAGAAATTGCGGCAGCTGTATCATTTTTAGCCAGTGATGATGCCAGCTATATTACAGGTGCAGTATTGGCAGTTAATGGTGGCATGTACATGTAAATGTGATGATTTTGACAAGGATTGATTCATTGACAAAAGTCTTAATTTGCCACTATCATAATAAAAAGTGAACATATGTATTCATAAATACTTGCACTTTTTCAATAAATACATTATGATATTTATTAAGTTTTATCCAAACCTACGGTAGCATGGTGCTACAGGGTTAATCATTATAAAGGAAATTACCATGAGTGATATCGAAGCTAAAGTAAAAGACGCAGTCGCAGAACAGCTTGGTTTAAGTGTTGACGAAATCAAAAACGAGGCATCTTTTATGGATGACTTGGGTGCTGATTCTTTGGATTTGGTTGAGTTAGTTATGGCATTTGAAAGCAGCTTTGGCATCACCATTCCTGATGAAGATTCAGCGGAACTGACGACGGTTCAAAAAGCCATCGACTATGTTTCTGACAAAGTTGCTTAAATCAACTGGCTTGGTCTGACAGCTTATCTCCTAAGGTCATCTCGTTTTGAGGTGACTTTTTTATGGCAGAAAATATTTGGTAGGCTAATTCTACACATTGTAACGCTTTTACTGTCAAATTTCACTATGCATTATCTTGGCTTTGGCTTAGGATAACTTTAGCACAAATTGTGCTATCTGATTAAATCAAAAATTCATAATTAAGGAGAATGTAATGGGTGTTTTTAGCTTTGCAAAAGATATTGGTGACAAATTATTTCATCGTAATAAAAAACAAGACGCAGCCCAACCAACCGCTGCTCCAGCTGCAACACCTGCAGAAGAGCCAACCGCTCAAGAGATTGCCAATTTACTTCTTGCTCGTATTCAAGCTCAAAATGTCAATATCAGTGGCTTAAAAGTCAATTATAATGGCGATACAGACACAGTCACATTATCGGGTGTTGCCAAAACGCAAGCTGACCGTGAAAGAGCACGCCTTGCGGTGGGTAATGTCCAGTATGTTGAGACGGTGGTTGATGATATTGAGGTGGAATCTGCTGAACCTGAATCACGATTTTATACCGTTAAATCAGGTGATAGCTTATCAAAAATTGCCAAGGAAATGTACGGCAATGCGAATGATTATATGAAAATCTTTGATGCTAACAAGCCCATGCTGTCAGATCCTAACAAGATTTATCCAGGTCAAGTATTGCGTATCCCACAATAATTGATCGTCTGCGTTCTATCATTCAAAGATTTTTAAATAAAGTAATATCTTGATATCATATCGCATCATCATAAAAATCCCAAGTACTAAATCAGTGCTTGGGTTTTTTAGTCATTGGATAACCAATTAATATATATTTTATGCACTAATGAGCATAGACTGAGTTGCGACAATGATTGTCGATAGCGGTTTGAATGTGGTGAATTTTTTGTTGGATCCGATCGGGTGTGAGTTTAGTTTGTTGACCGTTTTCACCAATTTCGTATATGACACCCCCTGATTTCAAGGTGTTAAGGTTGGTTTTAAGATAATGGCAGGCTTGTGTATTTTGATGATTTTTTGGGACGCTAAAATAATGTACTTTGATGGCTGTGGATGGCTTGCCAATGGGTGCTATTTGGCTAAAAACTGGCTCTCCAAATACCCCCACACTTTGAAAAATCATGGTACTGTGAGCATCATTGACGCAGATTCCTAGCCCTAAAGCAACTTGGCACACGGTATTTTTAGCTGTTTTTATTAATTTACCAGTCATGACACAACACCAAATCATCAACTGGCTGATATTGTATCATTCGGTTGGTGCTAAAGACAGTCATTTTATCGAATTTTAGGGCGAGTAAAGTGGAGGGATTGGTAAACATGGCAAAGATATAACTGATTTATTTGATAAATTTTTAAAAAGTACTAAAAACAGGTTGGCAAGATGAAAGTTTTCAGGTAAGATAAGTGGTATTATTTTGATGACGCTCATCGGTCGGTAATTTTGATTGGCGTCATCTGAAGTCGGCGTAGCTATTTATCAGGTGCTGCGTTTGTGCATTTGGTGCCATTAGATTACCGTCTGATGACGCACGACTGTACATTGCAATAGGACTTACCAGTCTGCAAGACGCAAGAAATTTCCCTTTGTTGTTTTGGATTTTTCCAAGTCACTTTGTTGTAAGTTCATCTGCGTATGGCAGCCGATTGCCTGATATGAATCAATCCACGCTCTTCGTCTGAATATTGTCACGATGACAAAAGGATGTAACTTATGACGCAACAAACTACCCAATCCCCAAATATGACGGGGCATACTCAAACCAAAGATGCTGCTGCGCACTTTCGTGAACTCCAAGATATCATCGCACGCGGTGAAATAGCCATGATGTCAGGCGCTGAGATGCTTGTTCAAGCATTGATTGATGAAGGTGTCGAGTATATTTTTGGCTATCCAGGCGGTGCGGTATTACATATTTATGATGCTTTATTTAAGCAAGATAAAATTGAACATATTTTGGTGCGTCATGAACAAGCCGCAGGGCATATGGCCGATGCATACAGTCGTACAACAGGCAGGACGGGCGTTGTTTTGGCGACTTCAGGTCCAGGTGCAACCAACACTGTAACAGCCATTGCAACTGCTTATATGGATTCAATCCCAATGGTTGTGTTGGCAGGTCAGGTACCATCTAGTTTGATTGGTGATGATGCGTTTCAAGAGTGTGATATGGTCGGCGTTTCACGCCCCATCGTTAAGCACAGTTTTCAAGTTCGCCATGCCGAAGACATTCCAACAATCATCAAAAAAGCATTTTATATTGCAGGCTCGGGTCGTCCTGGTCCTGTCGTGGTTGATATTCCAAAAGATATGACCAACCCAAGTGATAAATTTGCTTATATCATGCCAAAGACAGTCAATATCAGATCATATCAGCCTACTAATAAAGGTCATGGCGGACAAATCAAAAAAGCCATCGAAACGCTACTATCAGCCAAACGCCCTGTACTGTATTCAGGCGGTGGGGTGGTGCTTGGTAATGCCAGTAAAGAGCTGCGTCAATTAGCCGATACGCTCAAACTACCTGTTACTAATACCCTAATGGGACTGGGTGCTTATCCAGGCTCAGGCGAACAATTTGTTGGAATGCTTGGTATGCATGGCACATATGAAGCGAACATGACCATGCATCATGCTGATGTGATTTTGGCAGTGGGTGTGCGTTTTGATGACCGTGTGACCAATAATGTCAAAAAATTCTGCCCAAATGCAACGATCATTCATATTGATATCGATCCAGCCAGTATCTCAAAGACGATTATGGCACACATTCCGATTGTTGGCGATGTTAAGCTGGTACTAAATGAAATGCTTGCCTTGCTAGCAGAGATTGATAAGTGTATCGATGAACATGCGCTCAATGATTGGTGGCAACAAATCAATGAATGGCGTAAACGCCATGGTCTTCGCTATGATGCAGATGATATGACTGCCAAAACACATGCCATCAAGCCCCAGCATGTGGTTGAGACGCTTTATAAGCTGACGAATGGTGAAGCAATCATTACCTCCGATGTTGGTCAGCATCAGATGTTTGCTGCATTGTATTATAAGTATGATGAGCCACGCCAATGGTTAAACTCAGGTGGCTTAGGTACAATGGGCGTTGGTTTACCTTATGCTATGGCAGCAAAATTAGCTCACCCAAAAAAGACAGTTGTTTGTATCACTGGCGAAGGCTCAATCCAAATGAACATCCAAGAGCTGTCAACTTGTCTACAGTATAATCTACCAGTTAAAATTTTAAATTTAAATAATGCTCAGCTTGGCATGGTTAAGCAGTGGCAGGATATGCTTTATGAAGGTCGCCATGCTCAATCTTATATGCAATCTTTACCTGATTTTGTTAAATTGGCGGAAAGTTATGGGCATAAAGGTGTAAAAATTACCAATCCTGCTACCATGCAAGAAGAGCTAAAACAAGCCCTAGAAATGGATGGTTTGGTATTTATTGATGTCTATGTGGATAAAGGTGAACATGTTTATCCGATGCAAGTCGCTGGCCAATCAATGCGTGATATGTGGTTATCAAAAGGGGAGCGTACCTAATGCCAAATCAAGTACATAAACATCTGATTTCTGTATTAATGGAAAACGAAGCAGGTTCGCTGTCTCGTGTTGTCGGTTTATTTTCTCAGCGTGGCTATAATATTGATACGCTCAATGTAGCAGCCACGGATGACCCAACGATCTCACGGCTGACTTTGACAACCATTACAACACATGACAAAATCGAACAAATCACCAAGCAGCTGCATAAACTGATCGAGGTGGTTAAAGTCCAAAATCTGTCCGAGCTGTCAGGCGGTCATCATGTTGAACGAGAGTTGATGCTCATTAAGGTGCGTGCAACGGGTTCAAACCGTGAAGAAATCAAGCGTAATGCCGATATATTTCGTGCCCAAATAGTCGATGTCAGCACAAACTTGTATACAATTTTAATTACTGGTGATGCTGGCAAATTGGATGGTTTTATCGATGTGATTGGTCGTGACCGTATCCTAGAAGTGGTACGCTCAGGTGTGATTGGTATCGCTCGTGGTGAGAAAACTTTGGCGATTTAATCCTATCAACCATGTTTTAGGCAGTTTATTAGTTTACAAAAAATGTATTTTATAAAATGAATTGACTGCCATGAACAATACAGTGATTAATTAGCGATCATTAATTAACCATAAACGAATTATTTTAACCCTGCCAATTTTGGCAAATTTTTAAGGAAACTTTATGAGCCTAAATATTTATTATGACAAAGATTGTGATTTATCAATCATCCAAAGTAAAAAAGTCGCCATCATTGGCTACGGTTCTCAAGGTCATGCACACGCATTAAACCTAAAAGATAGCGGTGTGGATGTGACTGTTGGTTTGCGTCAAGGTTCTGCTTCATGGAAAAAGGCTGAAAATTCTGGTCTTAAAGTGGCTGAAACCAGCGAAGCGGTTGCAGGTGCTGATGTGGTGATGATTTTGACGCCAGATGAGTTTCAGCGTGAACTTTATAAAGAGGTGATTGAGCCAAATATCAAACAAGGTGCAACTTTGGCTTTTGCACATGGCTTTGCTATTCATTACAACCAAGTTGAGCCACGCGCTGACTTAGATGTCATCATGGTTGCACCAAAAGCACCAGGTCATACGGTTCGTTCTGAATTTACCAAAGGCGGCGGCATTCCTGATTTGATCGCCATTTGGCGTGATGCATCAGGTGGGGCAAAGCAGCTTGCACTATCTTATGCAGCAGGTGTGGGCGGTGGTCGCTCTGGCATCATCGAAACCACTTTTAAAGATGAAACCGAAACAGATCTATTTGGTGAGCAAGCGGTACTTTGTGGCGGTGCAGTTGAGCTTGTCAAAATGGGCTTTGAGACTTTGGTTGAGGCAGGCTATGCACCTGAGATGGCATATTTTGAGTGCTTGCATGAGCTAAAACTCATCGTTGATTTAATGTATGAAGGTGGCATCGCTGACATGAACTACTCAATTAGTAACAACGCTGAATATGGTGAATATGTGACTGGTCCTGAGGTCATCAATGAGCAATCTCGTGCCGCCATGCGTCATGCGTTAAAGCGTATCCAAGATGGTGAATATGCTAAGATGTTTATCGCTGAAGGTCAAACCAATTATCCATCTATGACCGCTCGCCGTCGTAATAATGCTGCACATCCTATCGAAACAACAGGCGAAAAATTGCGTGCAATGATGCCTTGGATTGGTGGCAATAAGATTATTGATAAACAAAAGAACTGATTAATTTGAATCAATGTCTAAAACAGCTGCCAAATTGGTGGCTGTTTTTTTGAAATTATTCAATGAAACCGTTATAATGAATGCTATTTTGATATTGATAAGTCTTTTATGCCTGATTTTTCTTTAGAAGTTGTATTTATTGCACTAAGTTTGATGATCGCCATCTTTGTGATGATTGAATCAACATTGCTTGAGCGTAACGGTGGCAAGCTGCTGCTTAAAAATAGTATATTTATGTTCATCAGTCTATCAACCTCGGCATGGATGGTGGCAGCGTGTTTGGCTTGGTATTTTTTGGATCTTGTCGGTTTGGGCTTGGTGGTAGCGATGGTGTATCCGCTGTATGGGCTTTTGGGTTTGGCATATTCGGCAATGTTGATGCGTGGCATTGAGGTTGATGATCCTGCCGAAGTGGCATTACCCAAAAAATACTTAAGCTTTTGCAAATCCTTTGGTTTGGTCTATAGCATCTTATGTTTGACTGCCTTACTTGAAAGCATGGGCTTAATTCAAATTTAATTTGATTAAATGATGGATTGAGCTTGGATTGCCGTGATTTTTGATGGCGATTACTTTATTAGTCATCAATGATGAAAAATAATTCCCTTTTTTAATAAAATTTGTTATAATAGTTTTCATGGTATTTATGTACCCAAAGCTGGCTGATACTGGCCACTTTCCCAACTGCAGATAGACGCAGTGGTATCAAGCATTCTTTAGGCAAGACCAGTAAGTTTCTTATTTGGAAGATTGAATGAAGATGGGGCAACCCGCCTGTTATCCCGATCGTTTTTGTATGTTTTATTGCATGAATAGCATAAGTTGCGTTTTTACGCTTTTCATTCATCCAAATTAGGAAAATTGTTATGTCACAAAAAGTTCTTGGCACTGTAAAATGGTTCAACGAATCAAAAGGTTTTGGTTTTATCGCTCAAGATAATGGTGGTCAAGATGTATTTGCACATTATAGTGCCATTACAGGCTCAGGATTTAAAACTTTGGCAGAAGGTCAAAAAGTTGCTTTCATCTTAGGCGAAGGCAAAAAAGGCCCACAAGCTGAAGAAATCGAAAAAGTTTAAGTCATTGATTTGATCAAAATACCACCTTTATATAGTTAAGGTGGTATTTTTATGCCGATCAGTTTTTGCTATCATCATCTGCATTATTGATTTTGGAGGTGTAAGATGGATTTGTTTAGATGCCTTCAAATTAACGATTTTTGAGCCTAAGCAGTGATTCTTCGTCCAACCGCCAGCGACCCTTTTTTTTGTTACCAGTACGGTTGCCCAGCGTACTTACACCAAATAATTTATGCATTGAGTGTGATGAATGGGCATGGCAGATGGCACACGCCAAACCATCGGCGGCATCAGCTTGTGGGATAATATCCAATGATAAAATACGACAGACCATGGCAGTGACTTGCTCTTTATCGGCAGCACCGTAGCCACAGACAGCCTGCTTGATTTGACGAGCGGTGTATTCACTGACTTGTAAATCTTGAGCTGTCAAAGCGGCGATGGCGGCGCCACGAGCTTGTCCAAGCTTTAGGGCAGAGTCAGGATTATTTGCCATAAACACTTGCTCAATGGCAGCTTGTATGGGTTTATTGCTGTATTTTTGATAATGATTAACAATCCGAGAAACTCCAGCAAAAATCTGAGCAATGCGTTCGGTGATGTCGCTACTGTTTGTACGGATGGTGCCAGCATCTAAAAAGGTTAATTGATCATTATTTGTACTGATAATACCATAACCTGTCAAGCGTGAACCAGGGTCAATGCCAATAATAAGTGTCATACAATGATTACCAAAAAATTATCATCAAAATTATTACTAAAAATACTAAACAATAAAAAATACTTGAAAACTTGCCAAATGTCCTAATTTATTGATATTATAGCGTATTTTATTTATATATTTTCATTTATTTATTAGATTTAAAGGAGATGGGCGTGGGTGCATTGGTGGGTATTGCCCTGATTTGGTTTGTCATTGAAATGCTGCTTTGGTATTTGGTGGCACAATTTATCAGTGGTTGGTATGTGTTTTTTTGGTTCATCATCGCAGCAATCATTGGAATTATGATGATTAAAAAAGCTGCAAAATCGCTTAATCCAATGGCACAGCAAATGAAAGCCATGCAGCGTGGTGTGATACCCAATCCGAGTAATCAACCTGCTGAGTCAACACTGGTTAAATCCATCGCCATGGGCGTGGCGGGGCTGTTGTTGTTACTTCCAGGTCTTTTAACGGATGTTGCAGCTTTGGTATTATTAGTGCCATTTATCCAAACCAGACTGACCGCCGCCGCCAAAAATTATGCCGTCAAAAATCAAGATAAAATGATGCAGATGATGGCGAGTCAAATGGGTGGTAAAAACCCTTTTGGGGGCATGGGTCAAAACCCTTTTGCTCAAGGTGGTATGAAGTCAAATCCTTTTGGTAAGCATGGCGGCTTTGGAACAACGGTTGATGGGGAAGCTAAAACTGTTGATAAACAAGTCAAGCGTATTCGCTCTGCCAATGATGAATAATTTGATAGCCCTTTTTTTTGGGGCTATATGATTTTATAGGGTGCGAATCCGAGTTTGGGCGATGACTTTTTTGCTATGAATTTCAAGATACCAAAGTAGTAGCACTGCCGCCACGCCGAGCGAAACTACCAAGGTAGTCCAAAATCCATAAATCCCCATACCGCCATGAAATGCCATAAAATACCCTGGAATTAAGCCACATCCCCAAAATGCAATGATATGAATCACCATCGGAATGGTGGTGACTTTATAACCACGCAAAGCATAGCTTGCAACACATTGTATGGCATCGCCCAATTGAAAAGCAGCGGCATATAAAATAACACTGCCTGCAATGCCAATCACCGCCATATCATCGGTATACATGCTCACCAAAGGATAGCGAAAAGCCACCAAGAAAATTGCTGTTACGATGGATATGAGTATGGCTGTGGCAATAGAAACGCCTGAAATATAACGAGCACGATTAAACTCTTCACACCCTAAGCTGTAACCGACACGCACGGTGGTCGAAATCCCTAAGCTTTGGGGAATGATGAAAATTAAACTGGTTAAACTGATCGCAATCTGTTGGGCAGCGACATAATCTTCTGTGTTGCCATTTAACCTAGCGACCAAAAACATAATACAAGTAAATATACTAACTTCAATAAAAAATGATAAGCCAATGGGTATGCCAAGCCGAGTAATCTCATGCAGGATTTTAACATTAGGCAGGCTAAACTTATCCATTAGCCCAAAGGCTTGTAGTTGCTTGTCTTTTTGGATTAAGATGAAAAGAATGATTGCATTTAGCCAAAATACAATTGCGGTTGCCAAGCCACAACCTGCACCGCCCAATGCTGGCATACCAAACTTACCATAGACAAAAATCCAATTCAGTGGAATATTAATCAAAAAACATAGCCAGCTGACCCACATGATGATTTTGGGCTTATTTAGGCTAGAAGCATAGGCATGTAAAGCACGATGTATCATTGCCGCAGGCATGGCAAGACCAATAAACCATAAATACTGCTTGGTGATAATAAAAGTGCTTTCATCGATATCCAACCAAAGTCCAAAAGGTGTGATGCTAAGCCACATTAAAATCATGCCAAGCACACCCATAAGTACCCCATACCAAAGACCTTGTCGCCCCATTTCACCAATCTCATGCGACTTTTTGGCACCAAATAGTTGTGCAATCATGGGATTGAGCGAAGTCATCACACCCATTAAGGTGACATAAACAGTAATAAAAACACTGCCGCCTAGAGCCGCTGCCGCTAAATCACCTTTGCCCGCACCGCCTGCCATAATGGTATCGATGAAACTTGTACCTACTTGGGCGATTTGGGCAAGCAGCATGGGCGTACTTAAATGAATAAGTGCTGATAATTCTTTTTTATAAGTACGATATTCAAAGCGGGTGATATCTAATAGCATACAAATAGGTCATAAAATAAGTTGGCTTGGGTATAAAACCAAGTGATAAACAGTGAGCGGGCTTAATTGGGAGATATGGTACAAGCAGATGGATAGATACCAATCAATCACACAATCCTATAAAAACGGTCATGTTAATCAACAATCAAAGATAGGTAAATTAAGTTAAGATGGTCTAATATTTATCGTTGAGACGCTGTGCATGAATCTCAAGGCTTTCTTTATCTACTCTTAAAATAAAACCAATCATAATCAAAAGCACAACCATGGATGAGCCACCAAAACTAAAAAATGGCATGGTTAAGCCTTTGGTGGGTGCAAGTCCCATGGTCATACCAGCATTGATGATGACCTGACCAAATATAACCACCGCAAAACCAAAAATGGTATAACTTAAGCGAAGTTGTCGGCATTTTAATGCTCTTAGGCTAATGACCATAATGCTAAGAATAATCAGCATCTCCAAAAATAAAACTGTTGCCACACCCAAAAAGCCAAGTTCCTCTCCTGTGATGGCAAGCAGAAAATCAGTGTGTGCTTCGGGTAGGTGTGATAATTTTTGGACACTATCCCCATAACCAATGCCGCTTAATTGCCCACGACCATAAGCGATCAAACTGCGTGCCAGCTGAAAATCTGAACCTTGAATATCATCAAAAGCATCGGTAAAAGATAAAATTCGTTCACGGCGGTAAGGCTCAAGCCAAGCTGCAATGCCTCCTAAAACGATTGCCATGAATAAAATCCAAGCGTACTGTAGTGCAGGCGCACCACTGACAAAGATGATGACAATCAAAGTGGCAAATAGTACCAAGACAGTACCAAAATCTGGTTGAAATAGCAACAGTCCGCCCACTGGTAAATACCATGCCAATAGACGCACCCCTGTAAAAACATTGCTCCGTAGCTCTGCAGATCGACGCACGACATAATCTGCTGTTACAAACACCATGACAGCTTTGGCAACTTCACCAGCTTGTAGATTAAATATCCCAAGGTCAAGCCATCGCCGCGATCCATTAATCACATCACCAAACATTGCTGTAAGTATGAGTAGCCCCAAAGCGGTTACCCACATCAAAAATACCACATTGATATGCGTTCGTTGATAATAAACTCTCAAAGGAATGCGATAAACAATCATTGCAATCATAGTACCGATGACGACATATGCCAACTGATACCAAAAAAACCTCAGTGATGCCAAATCGCGAGCAGCAGAAAATGGAATGGATGCTGATGCAATCATCAAAAGGCTGATACAGATGATCAAGCTCAAACTGGTAAGCAATACCGTTCGTGGATTGAGCTTATCAAAAAAACCAAGAAATTTATCGGAGAATTGAGACATGAGTGCTGCTGTGAGTTGGTTTTGTATAAACTGTTTATTATAACGGATTTTCGAATTAAAAATGTGGAAATTTCAAGTGATTTGGTCAGGTTAATCTGTTGGGCAATCTGCTTGACAAAAGCGGTGCTTACAATTTATGTACCTAATCAAGCAGGGCGTTTGCATGGATGGGCTAAATGGGTGCATGGGCTAAAGCGTGAACCATGTTAACAAACTTATCACCTCGCTCATTATAATTTTTAAATTGATCCATGCTAGCACAAGCAGGTGACAAAAGCACAGCCCTAGCGGTGCTTTGACTGGCTGCCAATACTGCCCGATCAAGTGTACCAACCTGATATATTTTAGATGCCAAATGTGCATCACCTTTGAGTAAATCTTGCTCAATTATCGGGGCATCTTGACCGATTAAATACACACTATCCACCCACTGCATAACATATGCTGACAGCTCACTAAAATCTTGACCTTTACCAAGCCCACCCAAAATCAATGCCAGTGATGATATGCCATAAACCGTGCCAAGCCCATCAATTGCTGCAATGGTTGAGCCGATGTTTGTACCTTTTGAATCATTAAAATATGCCTTGCTATCAATATCATCAATATATTCACAGCGATGCGGTAGCCCTTTGAAAGTCTTAAGGGTATCAAGCATGGCATCCATGGGAAGATTGGCAGCTGTGCCTAAGGCAAGTGCAGATAAGGCATTGAGTAGGTTATGCTTGCCTTTGATTTTTAATTGATGGATTGGTAAAAGTTTGTTTTTTTGATGATATAATGCCATACCATCACCATAATCAAATAAATAAAAATCTGCCGTTTGGTGGCTAAGTAAGCTATTTGTTGTGATAATGGTGTGATTTGGGGCAACGCTTGTCAGTGTGGTCAAGCATTGCTTGGCTAAACTGGCATCGTCTTGGCAGATGATGGCGGTTTGGCAATTTTCAAAAATACGCAATTTTTGTGCCAAATAATCCACCATGCCATCGTGCCGATCAAGATGATCAGCGGAGAGATTTAAAATTGTTGCCCCTTGAGCTGCCAAATTTGAGATATGCTCAAGCTGAAAACTTGACAGCTCAAGCACCACCAAATCCATATTTTGGATCGTTAATAATTCAAGTGCAGGCGTGCCAATATTACCGCCGACACCAACAATCATGCCTGCATGTTTTGCCATCTCGCCTACTAATGTCGTAACAGTGCTTTTGGCATTTGAGCCTGTGATGGCGATGATTGGTGTGTTTGTTGCTTGAGTTAGATCTCGTGCTTTGAGTGTATCAATGAACAATTGAACATCGCTGATCACAGGGATGCCTTGAGCCTTGGCGGCGACAATACTCGGCGTTCTTGGGTTAATGCCGGGGCTGATGATGATCTGATCGGCTGAGCTTAAGAGTTCACTGTCCAAGCTGCCAAAATGACAATGAACGCCTGTGGGCAGTTTATCTGCCAAGGTAGGATTGGGATTACCATCGATGATGCTAACTTTGTGACCGTGATTGACCAAAAAATTCACAGCTGACAGTCCAGAGCTGCCCAAACCGACGACGGCATATTTTTTTGACATAATATTTTCTCACAATAATAATCACGACCTATGAGCTATTTTAACAGGTATTGGCACTAAGTGGTAGCAGGTTCGTGTGCTATATTAGCTGATATCAAAGCGGTGAATTGTTACAAAATGATGTTGTGAATTATTGCCTTGCCTTATATAATAATTTTATTATGATTAATATACACTGCCAACCGCCAAGGAATATTTATGAAACTGATTTCTGCAATTATCAAGCCGTTTAAACTCGATGATGTGCGAGAAGCACTCTCAGAAATTGGCGTCAATGGTATCACCGTCACTGAAGTCAAAGGCTTTGGTCGCCAAAAAGGCCATACCGAGATGTATCGTGGGGCGGAATATGTGGTTGATTTTTTACCAAAAATTAAAATTGAGATAGCATGTCGTGATGAGATGGTTGATTCAATTATTGAGTCAATCATTAAAGTTGCAAATACAGGTAAAATTGGTGATGGTAAGATTTTTGTTAGTCCGCTTGAGCGTGTCATTCGCATTCGAACTGGCGAATTTGATGAAAGTGCCTTATAAGGCAAAGTCTGTATTGGAGCCGATGACCAATCGCTGATTTAGCTTATCGCTGATTTAGTTTAAAGCCAAAAAAAGCACTTGATTGACATTCAGTGCTTTTTTATTGGTTTTTGCTACCAAATGGCGTGATTATTGTCTTACACCTGTTTGGGTGCCAGCGATGCTTTTAATGGTGATAGTGTTACCATTCACAGTAATATTAACAGTGCCTTTGATGGGCAGAGTAGGATGAGCACCTTTGCCTTTATATTTACCCTCACCTTGGCTTGAGATATTTGTCAATACGATGGTACCTTCACGCTTTTTGGCTTTATCGGTTAAGCCTTGTGTCATCACACCTTGATAGCCGTTGCCAGCTTGACTGATGGTAATGATGGCTTTTTCTTCACCTTTTTCGCTCATCTTCCACTTACCAACAATGGCATCATTGGCAAATGCTGAGACTGACAATAAAACGCCTGCACCTAAGGTGAATAATTTGGTAGATAGCTTCATATAAGCTCCTTTTATGTATTGATCCGTATTGGAAATACTTTGGTATGATAGATCGGCTTTGGTGATATAAATGTGAATTGTTCACTCATTTTTATTATAGCGAAGCTTAAGACCATTTGTAAATACTTAGTATGAAATTTTTATCATGATTTGGCAAGGTGATCGTTTTGTTGTGAGCATTGGGGCGACACTTTCAATGTTAAGCAAAAGCAATGTTAAGCAAAAGGATTATCAATCTGCTCAGCTGGCAGCGTATCATGAGCCTTTATTTCATCTAAAGGTTCATTTTTAAGTGCCGCCACCAACCGATTAGCAAAATCTTGTAAAGCCATCGCTTGAGTTAGACCATCTTGACATTTAGTGATAGAAAGTTCACCGAAGATTTGCACAACATCAAAATGATTCTCGATGGTCAGATCTCCAATGGTCAGCGCTTGCTCATCATTTTCAAAAGGATGTATCATGGTATATTCCTCAATGATTTTTGTTTTATCAAGTACGGTTTAGTGTTTCAAAGACATAACGCATGGCACTGATGACCAAATCAAACCAGCTGCTTGGCTGATGATCAAGCACCTTTTGTTCTGGGTTTTTATTGCTGCTAGGTCTGGGCAAATCGTAGGCAGTTTGGCGAATCTGAGTAGGTAGTGATGGCATGGCATTGATACCCGTCAGGCGAGCCAGCTCATCTAGGCTGATGATTTGATAATTTTCACTACTGTCATTTGAGGAAAAATAGACACCAGCAGCCGATAATTTTGGAATATATACCGCCTTAAAAAAATGACTGGGTACAAGCACTCGTCCGCCAATACGCTCAGAAGTCTTACCCAAAAAAGCAACGCCCGTCACGACATAAACCTCCCCATACTCGATTGCCAGTTGACGAGTCTGTGTTTCGATATGACGCCACAGATGACGGTTATGTTCACCGTTTTGAGGTGCGATATTGGCTAGGCTAAAGCTATCATATTGGGATTCGGTGGTGGCCATATCGCCATTTGGGGCGATATGGCCACGATCATAGCCTGAGCGTCGATAGTCAGACAGCTCAGCACGCTCATCAGCAGGTAGTCTGGACTCTGCGTGAAAGCTGTCAACACGCGCCAAGGTTCGGGCTTGGCTGATGCGTGCTTGGGTCAGATGAGATGCTGACCATAGCGGTGTGCGAGCGATGCCTGAATGTAAAGTGGCAAATCCTTCAAAGCATAAAGCACGCGCCATGGTAGACAGCCGTTCACCTTGCTTGCCGATCAGGGTTGGTGCTTGCCGATTGGCAAACTGATTTTGACAGTCGCTAAAGCTATCATCAAATGAACGCACACCAACAATCTCACCATCAGCTTGTTGGTCGTGGTCTTGATATAAACGGTCATTGTCTGTGCTTTTGACGATTGTTTGCTTAATGGCTGTGGTGATGTGAGTTGTCAGCTGTTCTGCTGAATTGATGGCACTGTCGTTGGCATGGGCAGTACTGGTTGCACTCATCATAATAACGAGCAACCAAGCTGATATTTGCTTTGGGTGTTTAAAATGAATCATAGCTTTGGGGCATCATAACTGTGAGCGGATATTGTCATTGTAATTCATTGATAAGGTTTTTATAATGTCCCTTTGGATTTTAGCAGTTTTTTGAGATGACAACAACCAAAATGACAGATGTTTGTACGATAGCTCAGATGAGTGAGCAGGGCGTTTATCCGTCTGATGAGCAGCGGCACAGTTTTGCCAAGCGGTTACTGACATGGTTTGAGTTACATGGTCGCCATGGACTGCCTTGGCAATACCATCATCAGCCGTCAGCAGATATTTATGCTGTGTGGGTATCTGAGATTATGCTACAGCAAACACAAGTTGTGACAGTGCTGAAATTTTTTGAGCCGTTTTTGGCACGATTTGCAACCGTACAAGAGCTTGCTGTAGCAGATTGGCAAGAAGTAGCGTCTTTTTGGGCAGGGCTTGGGTATTATGCTCGGGCAAGAAATTTACACGCAGGCGCACAGCAAGTGGCTGATTTTATTGATACTCATGGCAGGTTTCCTGAAACGGTCAATGAGTGGCAAGCAGTCAAAGGGGTGGGGCGATCGACAGCTGGCGCAATCGTTGCGATGGGCGTTAAGAAGTTTGGCGTCATCTGCGATGGCAATGTCAAGCGTGTACTTGCTCGCCATCGCGCGGTTTTTGGTGATGTGACAAAAAGCGCAACTGACAAAAGGCTTTGGGAAATTGCCACCGCACTAACCCCGAAAGAGTATAGTGGACACTATGCCCAAGCGATGATGGATTTGGGTGCAACAATTTGTACACGAACTCAGCCAAAATGCCATCTTTGCCCTGTGACAGACGATTGTATTGCTTATGTGTTGGGCGTTCAAAGTCAGTTACCTGTCAAGAAAAAAGCACCGCCCAAACCTCATTGGCACAGTATTGCATTATCCCTGACACATTGCGGGCTGACTTTATGGTTGCACCGACAAAACGGCGGCGGTATTTGGGATGGGCTTTGGAGTTTACCGATTTTTATGTTGCCTTTGGATGATAATCAAAAGCTTGACAATAACACCTTAAGCGATGCCATTTTCAAGGCGTGGCAAAGTGATGAAAAGGTGCATGATTTACTACACAGCCAGCTCATTGAGATTCTGCCTATACCCACCCAAACCTCAACAGCCTATTTACGCCATACACTCACGCATGTTCATTGGCATCTTTATGGCATGTCAATTTGTCTTAATAATAGTCAATTTAACCAAATTAATCAAACGCTTACTGCTTTGGGCATTGACTATTTATGGAAGGATACGCCCTATAATTTACCGTTGCCTGCCGCCATGCATAAGCTTTTGACGCTTAGCAATAGCTCTGCCTAAGCGGCTGATTTTGAGCTGTAGCAATTAAGCATCAAAATTTTCTTGTTTGGAGCCAATCTGTGATTTGAAGCAGTAGGTTGTTATCACCCCAATATTTAACCTGTGATCTGGCTTCCTCAAACAGTTGATTGGCGTACTCTTGAGCACCTTTTACGCCAAGCAATTTGACATAAGTAGATTTTTCAAGTTTTTCATCACTGCCAGCTGGCTTGCCTAAAGTTATCGTATCGGCGGTGATATCCAGCACATCATCTTGCACCTGAAAAGCCAATCCGATTGCACGAGCATAATGCTTAAGATAACCTAAAGTATCAGTCTGCACATCTGCACAAATCGCACCCATCATCACTGCCGCTTCGATGAGTGCGCCTGTTTTATCACGATGGATGGCTTCTAGCTTGTCTTGAGAGAGCATTTGATTTTCCCCTTTGATGTCAAGCATTTGCCCTGATACCATACGCCGTGCTCGGCAACTTAAGAGTTTGGCTAATTTATATGCAATGGCATCATCGGCTGAATTTTTGTCGTAACACTCAAATAATACTTCAAAAGCGATGGACTGAAGTGCATCGCCTGCAAGTAGGGCGACATCTTCACCATACACAATATGACAAGTCGGTTGCCCACGGCGTAACGCATCATCATCCATACAAGGCAAATCATCATGAATCAAAGAATAGCTGTGAATCAGCTCAACTGCCATCATGGCACGAAATAACATTTGTATTTTTTTGGTCAAATCATCTGTTTGATGACCTGTTTTAATGAGCGTTAAAAAAGTTGATAATACCAAAAGTGGGCGTACACGCTTGCCACCGTTACTCATCGCATAGCGGCAAGCTTTGTTTAATGGTTCAGGCAGGCTTGAGTGCGTTAGGATAATGTCTAATAGGTTTGGTAGGTTTTTGCTTTGCCACTGCCTTACCTGATCAAGATGATTGGCATTTTGAATAAAGGCGGTGATGTGATGCGTACTTAAATCAAAGATGAAATGATTGGACATGGTATTTAGATATTTTATGATAAATGGGTCATTGATAAATGCTTTATCATACCTTAAATTGTTAAATTTTGGCATGATTTTGATGGAAAAGTTGAATGAAAAATCTTAAAATTGGATAAAAATGCTTTATTTTTAAGAAAAATCCGTGATTTTCATGAAAAATACTTGACCGTTGCCACTTTTTTTGGTTTAATACGCTCACTTTGGCGTGATAGCTCAGTCGGTAGAGCAACGGATTGAAAATCCGTGTGTCGGCAGTTCGATCCTGCCTCTCGCCACCATCTTTAAAAAGCCTTTCGATAGCTCGAAAGGCTTTTTTAATGCGATAAGACAGTTTAGGGATTGTGGGTTGAGTGGCTATTGATAAAATCAGTGATTTGATTGGCTAAAATTTCCCAAAGTTTTTCTTGAGCGGCAAGACTGCCCCAAGCGTTATGCGGTGTAAACAGTACGCGTGGATGATCAGCGATACCAAGCAGAGGATCATTTTTGGCAAATGGTTCAGACTCAAATACATCAGAGGCATAACCTAAGATGTGATCATTGATGAGTGCATCAACAATGTCCGCTCCGCATACTACGCCACCACGAGCGACATTGATAATTAGTGGTTTTTGGTGCATTTTGGTGAGCGTGTCGGTATTGATTAGGTGCTTGGTGGCGTCAGTTAATGGGCAATGTAAACTGATGACATTGCTACTGTTTAGCACAGTTTCAAACTCGGTATATTCTGAACTACGCGGGGTTTTGCCTTGATGTTCGGCGTATAAAACATGCATGCCAAAAGCTTTTGCCAATTCACCCACACGCCGTCCAATATTGCCTGCACCGATGATGCCTAAGGTTTGCCCATACAAATCAAACAGCGGCTCATTTAATAAACAAAATCGCCCATCTGCCTGCCAAGTGCCATCGGTTGCACGCTGATGATAGTATTTGGCACCACGCATAATCGCAAGCATCATCATCAAGGTGTGTTCAGGCACGCTATTGACCGAATAGCCTGCGACATTTTTAAGTGTTATGCCCAAGTCTTGGCAGGCTTGTTTATCCACATTATCCATACCAGTGGCAGTCAGCTGAATTAGCCTAAGCTTTGGCAGGGCTTTTAAAATATCGCGTGTGATGACAACTTTATTAGTAATCACAATCTGAGCATCGCAGCAACGCTGAATGATAATCTCATCATCTTGTGGGGTTTGTGAATATGCTTGATAGTCCGTCACGCCTTTGGGCGTGGGTAGGCACGCTTGCTTAGAAAATGTGCCAGCATCCAAAAAAACAGCTTTCATGTGTCATCTCCGTTGATTGATTTTATTCATGTGTTGATTTTTAATCATATCATGCGTAATTATATCGTGCGTAATTATATCATACGTCATGCTTTTTAAATCTTGAAAATATTGCCCTAAAGAGCCATAAAGAAAGTTAATGTAAATTCTACTTATTTTTAGTAAAATAGCAAGTTTGCCAAAAGCAAGCAATTTTGAAAACAACACATTAACTGAGTATTTTATGAGTGATAATTTTGCCATTGGTCAGCGTTATTTATCCGACAGCGAATCAAGCTTAGGGCTTGGTGTGGTGATTGATGTTGATGACCGCTGTGTCCATATCTTATTTCCCCAAAGCGAAGAAACACGCGTCTATGCCAAGGCATCTGCACTGCTGTCACGAGTGGTGTTTTCGGTGGGTGATGATATTACCGACCAAGAGGGTAATTTGTATCAAGTGGCACGCTGTGAAGAGATTTCAGGGGTAATGCGTTATCATTTGGCATGTGGCAAAAGCTTGATGGAGACACGGCTTGCGGCAAATATTACTTTATCAAAACCACTTGAGCGTCTGCTGGCAGGGCGTATTGAAGGAGCGGATTGGTATGAGCTACGCCAAGATGCCTTGCGTATTCAGGCGATGCTTGCGCGTCATCCACTGCGTGGGCTAATTGGAGCCAGAGTTGATATCATTGCCCATCAGTTGTATATCGCCTATGAAGTCGGAAAGCGACTTGCGCCCCGTGTGCTACTGGCAGATGAGGTAGGGCTTGGTAAGACCATTGAGGCAGGTCTGATTATGCATCAGCAAATCTTGACAGGTAAGGTTAATCGTGTGCTTGTACTTGTGCCTGACAGTTTACAATATCAATGGATGATTGAGCTTAAGCGTCGCTTTAACTTAGATTTTGCGTTGTTTGATTTGGTGCGTACCGCTGCCATCAAAGAACATAATCCCGATCAAAATGTCTTTTTGACCGAGCAATTTATTATCGCAGGCATTGATTTATTGCTCGACCATCATGATTTGTATGAGCAAGCATATGCAGCTGGGTTTGATTTACTTGTGGTCGATGAGGCGCATCACCTGCATTGGGACGCCGAACAAGGCGGTAATGATAAGTATGACTTGGTTGCCGATTTTGCTGCCAGTATTGCAGGCGTGTTGCTATTGACCGCAACACCTGAGCAGTTGGGCGTAGAGAGTCATTTTGCACGCTTGCGTCTGCTTGATCCGCACCGTTTTGATGATTTGGATGATTTTATTGCCACCCAAGATACTTTTGCAGATGTGGCGATGGTGGCATCCTTGTTGATTGATGGACAAGAACTCACCGCCAAACAAATTTGTGCAGTCGCAAATCTGTTGGGCTTTGAGGAGATAGAGCTGGCTGATATTAATGCCAATGAGCGTTTGCGTACACATATTATCAATGAGCTATTAGATCGCCATGGCACAGGGCGTATTTTATTTCGTAATACTCGTGATAGCGTTCAAGGGTTTTTTGGGCGAACCAGTATCCCTTATCCGCTGCCTCTGCCAACGGCATGGCAAAATACACACTACACCCAGGGCAAATTGCGTGAACAGCTGTGGGGTGAGGAGCAATATCCAGATGGTGCATGGCTTGAGCATGACCCTAAAGTGGCTTGGCTGATTGAGCTACTACGCCATAAGCTTAAGCATAAAAAAGTGTTGCTCATCGCTCGTAGCGGTGCTACCATCGAAAGCTTAGAGGCGGCACTTCGGTTACATGCAGGCATCAAGACGGCAATTTTTACAGAACAGATGAGCTTACTTGAGCGTGACCAAGCAGCGGCATATTTTGCTGATGATGCTGGTGCACAGATTTTATTATGTTCTGAGATTGGCTCGGAGGGGCGTAATTTTCAATTTGCCCAAGACTTGGTATTATTTGATTTACCTGCCAATCCTGATACGCTTGAGCAGCGCATTGGTCGCCTTGATCGTATCGGTCAGATTGCACAGATTAAGCTTCATGTGCCTTTTGTGATGGGTACTGCCCAAGAGCGTTTGTATAATTGGTATGATGGTGCATTAAATATCTTTAATCAAATCAGCCCAACGGCTCAATCTGTCCAAGATGCTTTTATTGCAGAGCTAAAGCCATTGCTTGAAGGTGCTGACACTCCCCAAAATCGTGAAAATTTAGCCACACTCATCGCACAAGCTTCCATCTATCGCCAAGCGTTAGAAGAGGCACTACAAGCAGGCCGTGATAGATTGCTTGAGTATAATTCATGCCGCCCAAATGTTGCCGCACGCATTGAGATTGCCATGCGTGAGCTTGATGATAACAAATTGCTGCCGCTGTTTTTGGATCGTTATTTGACGGCTGTGGGTATAGATTATAGTGTACAGCGTGATGGCTCATGGATTATCCATCCGATTGATGCATCTGAGGTTGATGTGGAGGGCATTGAAAGCCTGCCTTTGGATGAAGATGGCATGACCTTGACCTTTAGTCGTCAGCAGGCACTTGCTCGTGAGGATATACATTATATGACCTATGAGCATCCACTGATCCAAGCCATCCTTGAGATGATTTTGACGGGTACTTTTGGTAATACACAAGTTGGCCTGTTAAAATCAGCGGCACTGCCCAAGGGGATGCTGATGATTGAAAATCAGTTTCGTATTGAGGTGATTGCTGCTAAGTCATTGAATTTATCAGCTTATTTACCTAAACAAAGTTTGCGTATATTTTTGAGTGAACGAGGCGATGATCTTAGCCAAGTTGCCACCAGTGAAAAAATTCTACCACTCATCGATCGCTTGGATAAGGGTCGTGCTCGTCAAGTTGCCAAGGCGCGCGCAGGGGTCATAGATGCCAGAACCCAAGACGCCAAACGCATTGCAGGTATGCAGCTTGATCAAATTAGCACACAAGCCAAAACAGCTTTTGGGGATTATATGAACAAAGAAATTGGGCGTCTGGTTCGCTTGCAGGCGGTGAATCCCAATGTTCGTGATGATGAAATTTTGGCACTTGAGCAACGAAAATCCCAAGGTTTGCAGGCACTTGATAGCCTATCATTAGTACCCGACAGCATTCGAGTTTTGGTAACGGTCGCACCTGACTGATTTAATAATATTCATATTCACAGCCTAGAAATCATGTATTACTGGTAGTTTTTGGGCTTATTTTTCATTATTTAGTATTCATTTTATGTCATTTGCCAAAGTTTTTACACGCTCAGTTGTTGGTTTACAAGCGCCACAAGTATTTGTTGAAGTTCATCTTTCTCAAGGGTTGCCTGCTCTGACGATTGTCGGGTTGCCTGAAGCTTCGGTACGAGAAAGCAAAGATCGGGTACGCTCAGCACTGATTAACTCAGGATACGAATTTCCCAATCGCCGTTTGACAATCAATCTTGCACCTGCCGACTTGCCAAAAGATGGGGCAAGACTGGATTTACCAATCGCAATGGGTATTTTGGCAGCCAGTGGTCAGATTGATGATAAGGTTTTAGCACAGTTTGAATTTGTGGGAGAGCTTGCACTTAATGGAGAGCTTAGACCTGTTTCTGGTGCACTTGCCATCGCTCGTGCAATTAAATCCAGTCCCTGTGATGGTAAGCCTCGTACGCTGATTATGCCAAGCATTAATGCTGATGAAGCGGTCAAAGTGGGCGATATGACGGTGCTGGCTGCTGAGAATTTAGAGGCGGTTTGTCGTCATTTGGATGTGGTGAGCGGCATCAGCCAAAATCAAGAACATCTCTTATCGCCCGTAACTTTGCCAAGTCAGCCTCAAGTGATGCAGTATGCGTATGATTTGGCAGATGTCAAAGGGCAGCATCATGCACGCCGAGCACTTGAGATTGCAGCGGCTGGCGGTCATTCGCTATTATTTACAGGATCTCCAGGGTCGGGCAAGACTTTGATGGCATCGCGTCTGCCCAGTATTTTGCCACCATTGACCGATGCAGAGACTTTAGAGGTGGCAAGTATCTATTCAATTGCAGGTGTCAATTATGCGTTTGGCGAGCGGCCGTTTCGTGCCGTGCATCATACCATCTCTGCGACTGCTTTGGTTGGTGGCGGCTCAAAACCCAAACCTGGTGAGATTAGTTTGGCTCATAAAGGAGCGATTTTCCTTGATGAGATTCCAGAATTTGATCGTAAAACACTTGAAACATTACGCCAACCCATTGAGTCAAAACAGATTACCATTTCTCGTGCAAATGCTCAAGTGTCATTTCCTGCTGATTTTCAGCTGATTGCCGCCATGAATCCTTGCCCTTGTGGGTATTATGGCGATACCACAAACCGTTGCCGCTGTCGACCTGAGCAAATTAAAAAATATCAAGACAAGCTGTCAGGGCCGTTATTAGACCGCATTGATTTACATATTACTGTGCCTGCTTTACCCATTGAGGATTTACAAAATGCACCAAAGGGCGAGTCATCAGATGATGTTCGCCAAAGAGTTGTGGCAGCACGCAATATGGCGATTGCTCGTCAAGGTAAAGCCAATTATGAGCTGACGGTCAATGAACTTGATCAATTTGCCATATTGGGTCAAAAAGAACAGCAAATGCTCAAAATGGCTCAATCAAAGCTTAATTTGTCTGCTCGCAGTTACCACCGTATTTTACGCGTAGCACGCACCATTGCAGATTTGGCCGCCAGTGAGCACATCAAAACAGCACATGTGGCAGAAGCTTTAAGCTATCGATAATTGAATTCAAATAATCACGCTGACATGCTGCCTGAAAAATCTCCCAAGTTATAAAGCTTTGGGAGATTTTATCATATTAAATAATTGAAATATGAGGATTTTATAATCTTGCAGCCAGCTCAAAACCCTCTTTAATAGCTCGCTTAGCGTCCAATTGAGCGGAGGATTTGGCACCACCAATCACCTGATAGTCTGCTTTGGGTGTATCGCCAAGCTTTGGCATCAAATCATTGACAGATTCTTGACCGATACACAGTACGACCGTATCAACACGCAGAAGCTGAGACTTGCCATCAATGGTGATCCATAAGCCTTCATTGGTAACTTTATCATAACTGGCACCTGCAATTTGAATGACGCCAGCTTGTTTGATGGCGGCTTTATGTACCCATCCTGTGGTCTTATTTAATGTTTTACCAAGCTTGCCTTCACTACGCTGCAACAGATAAACTTGACGCACAGGCGTGGTATAATTGGGTTCAACCAATGCCCCTTTGGTCTGATAACATGCCTGCTGGTCCACACCCCAATGTGTAAAGAAGGTATCGACATCCATTGCTTTGGGCTTGTAAGTTGCATCATTGACTGCATCAGATACACTGCTGCCATGTGTTAAAAATTCAGCCACATCAAAACCAATGCCACCTGCACCCAAGACTGCCACACGCTCACCTGCGATTTTTTTACCAGTCAAAAGATCGCTATAACTGATGACTTGTGGCAAGTTTGCACCTTCCAGAGAGGGCAACATGCGTGGAACTACGCCAGTAGCAATAATCACATGGTCTGCTCTTGACTGATTTAATATGGCTTTATCCACCTTGGTATTTAGGTGTACGGTGATATTAAGGTATTTGATTTGCTCACGAAAATATCGAATTGTCTCAAAAAATTCTTCTTTGCCGGGAATGACTTTTGCCATATTAAACTGACCACCGATGTGCGTATGCTGCTCATAAATTGTCACTTGATGTCCACGACTGGCAGCGGTTACGGCAGCTGATAGACCGGCAACCCCTGCACCAACAATAATGATTTTCTTGGGCTTTTTGGTGGGTTTGACGCTGATTTCACTTTCAAAGCACGCCAAAGGATTAACCAAACAAGAGGCGCGCTGATTGGCAAAGGTGTGATCCAAACATGCTTGATTGCAGCCAATGCAGGTATTAATCAGATGATCTTGGTTGCTTGCAGCTTTATTCACCCAATCGCTGTCCGCCAAAAAAGGACGCGCCATTTGCACCAAATCTGCTTGACCACTTGACAAAATTTCTTCGGCAGTTTGCGGCATATTAATGCGATTAGCGGCAATCACTGGAATGTTAATGGCGTGTTTGACGGCGGCAGTATAGCGTGTAAATGCTGCTCTAGGTACGCTTGTGACAATGGTGGGAATGCGTGCTTCATGCCAGCCAATGCCAGTATTAATGATACTCACACCTGCTAACTCTAGGGCTTTGGCAAGCGTGATGACATCTTGCATGGTTGCACCATCTTCGACCAGCTCAATCATCGATAAACGAAAAGTGATGATAAAATCCATACCTGCCGCTTTACGCACCGCACGCACTACCTCGATAGCAAATCTCATGCGATTTTCTAGGCTGCCACCATAACTGTCTGTGCGTTTATTAGTACGAGCTGATAAAAACTGATTGATTAAATACCCTTCAGAACCCATAATCTCAACACCATCATAGCCTGCTTTTTTGGCAAGTTTGGCGGTATGAGCATAATCATCGATGGTTGATTGGATATTGTTTTGGCTCATTTGGCGAGGTTTAAATGGCGAAATGGGCGATTTTATTGGACTGGGTGCGACAACAAAAGGATGATATCCATAGCGTCCTGAGTGTAAAATTTGTAATAAAATCTTAGCACCATGCTTATGCACCGCTCGGGTTATGCGTGCGTGATGTACGATATCACCCAAGCGGTTGAGTGTACCGCCTGCAGGTATTAGCCATCCTGTGCGGTTGGGTGCAATCCCACCGGTGATGATGAGTCCCACACCGCCTTTAGCTCGAGCTTCAAAATAAGTAGCCAGTTTGCCATAATGATAAAATCTATCTTCAAGACCTGTGTGCATTGAACCCATCACAACACGATTTTTGAGCGTAGTAAAGCCTAAATCCAGTGGCTCAAATAAGTGTGGATAGTTGCTATTTGGGATTGGTGCTTGGGGATTGGTGCTTAGTGCTTTGGTCGGGATAATCTTGGTGAGACGCTGTTTTAAAAATGGTAATGGCATGGCTAATCCCTGTCCTGTGGCTTGTCATGACGCTGACGGATGGGCAGCGAGACTTGCTAAATTTACAAAAAGTGATTTGTAATGATGGATGATATGCCCTAAATTTTAGCATATTTTTAAGACAATCAAGCAGGGTTTTTTTGGCATTTGACTCATGGGTCATCTAGGCTCAATTGATGATATGCTATAAATCGTGAAATCATTTGCCAAATTACCCAAATCGGAGTAAGCTAATACCAAATTTATTGAGTGTAAGGAAAATATGATGAGCGAGCTGATCACAATCTCTGGTCAAATTACAGTTGATGATGTCAAATCTTTGGCAAATCAAGGATATAAAACACTGGTCAATAATCGTCCAGATGGCGAAGAACCAAACCAACCATCATCTGATGATATTGCCAAAGTCGCAGGCGAGTATGGCATTGAATATCGGCATATTCCATTTGCAGGCGGTATGCTTGAGATGCATCATGTCCAAGAATTTGCAGATTTTTACAACCAAAGTCAGCGTCCGCTTCATATTTTTTGTCGTAGTGGCAATCGCTCAAGCATCATTTTACAGGCAGCTCGTGACCATGATTTGTTAGATGAAGAATAAGCGGTTCAATTAAATTTTAATGATTAATGTGCTTAATTAATTATGGGCTTAATTAATTTATAAGCTTAATAATAACGCTTACTTAAATCGCTTGGTAGAAATGTGATGAGTACCAAAAAAGCACCGACCTTTAAAACTGATCAAAGGTAGCTTTTAAAAGGCTTTTGGGGTAAAATGGTTGATAAATTTATGATATTTTAAGAAAAGTATGATGACAAAACATATCCCAATTTTAGATGATGTTGCCATTGATAAAATGAAAACGGCGGGCAAGCTTGCCGCTGATGTCTTGGTGATGTTGGATGAACATGTAAAAACAGGTGTCAGTACAGGCGTGCTAGATGATATTGCACACCAGTATATTCTTGATCACGGTGCGATTCCTGCACCACTGAATTATAACGGCTTTCCTAAATCAATTTGTACTTCGATTAATCATGTGGTTTGTCATGGTATTCCTGACCATGAACGGCTGCTCAAAGAAGGCGATATTATTAATATTGATATTACAGTCATTAAAGATGGCTACTATGGCGATACCTCTAAGATGTGGATTGTCGGTCAAGGTTCAGTGATGGCACAGCGTCTTTGCCAAGTGGCTCAAAAAGCGTTATATGCTGGTATGAAAGTGGTTAAAAATGGTGCTCATTTGGGTGATATTGGTGCTGCCATTCAAGCGGTGGTTGAGCCTGAGCGTTTTAGCATTGTGCGTGAATTTTGTGGGCATGGTATTGGTCAGACCTTCCATGCTGAGCCCCAAGTTTTGCATTATGGCAAGGCGGGTACAGGTATTGAACTTAAAACAGGCATGGCATTTACCATTGAGCCGATGATTAATCAGGGCGTGTGGCAGACCAAAATTATGAAAGATGGCTGGACGGCCATCACCAAAGACCGTAAGCTATCTGCTCAATGGGAACACACATTGATTGTCACAGATAATGGTTGCCTTGTAACAACAGCACGCCCTGATGAGGATTTAAGCTTTTTAAGCAGTTGATTACAATCATTTATGGTCTAATTTATCTTTGTTAAGGCAGCTTAGGGCTGCCTTGATTTTTCTTGTGAGTGATGATGGGTTTGTGCTAGGATAGTGCGTATCTGATATGCTGGATTTATCATGCCAAATTCTACCGCCCAAAATTTTAAACACTTAGCCAAAACCTGCCATCTAACTATTGCGTTGCCGCCAACCATTCAAGATACATTCATAAGCAGCGAGCCGATTCAAGCCTATCTTAAGAAATTAAATCAAGCCATTGATGATCAAGTCGTCGCTTATGGCATGCATGCGGTTCATCATATTGCCAATCTGCTCAAAGTGCGTACACTTGCCATTGATATCATCTTAAGGCAGTTGTTTGATTTTTATCAATTTCCCAAAGATTTTGCGTTATTTGCGGTGGGCGGCTATGGTCGCAGCGAGCTTTTGCCAGCTTCAGATGTGGATATTTTATTGATTGGTGATGAGATTGGCAAAGCCACCAAGCCGATTGAATCTTTTGTGGCGATGCTTTGGGATATTGGTATCACGCCTGCTTTTTCGGTGCGAAGTGTCGATGAGCTGCGTGCTGCCGTCCGTGACCAAACCATTGCTTCTGCCATGCTTGAGGCAAGAGTTTTGGCAGGTAATGAAGATTTGTCTTGGCAACCAATTCAGGCGGTTAAAGAAGTTTGGGATATAGGGTCTTTTTATGATGCCAAAATGGCAGAATCAAAAGCACGCTATTTGGCACATAATGCGACAGAATATAATCTTGAACCAAACATCAAAAACGCAGCTGGTGGACTTAGAGATATCCACATGATTGGATGGCTTGGGCGATTTTATTTTGGTAGCTCAGATATCAAATTGCTTGCAACCACTGATTTTATCAACGAAAACGAATGCACCATCTTGCAGGCAGGTCAGCGATATCTATGGTGCATTCGCCATCATTTGCATACACTGGCGGGTCGTGGCGAGGATCGATTATTATTTGATTATCAAAAAGCCATCGCTGAGCGGTTTGGCTATTATACACGTACTTTAGATACCACCCATCAAGACATCACACAAGCTCTAGAGACAATGATGCGTGTGTATTATCAGCATGCCATGAAAATTGCAGCTTTTTCAGAGGTATTGTGCAAATATTTTTATGAAAATTATTTGTCAGCCACTGCACGCCTGATTGATATTGATGAGACATTTTATTTGATACAGTCTGGTTCTGACCATCAATCTAGACCTGCTAAAATTGCTATCCGTCGCCCAGATGCTTTTTTGGTAGATCCAGCCAATTTATTAAAAATTTTTTTGGTCATGGGTCAAAAGGGCATTCGTCAGATCGCAGCAAGTACACTTCGGGCAATTTATGCTTCAAGCGATTTGATTGATGAAGAATACCGCAAAAATCCTGTACATCGCCAATTATTTTTAGCCAATTTACAAGAGTTAAATTATCTGTTTCATCGCTTGCGTCTGATGAAGCGTTTTGGGGTCTTGGGTAATTATTTACCTGCCTTCGGTAAAATTATGGGGCTGATGCAGTATGATTTGTTTCATCGCTACACAGTGGATGCACATACCCTATTATTGGTGCGTATCCTGCATCGCTTTGGTGATGATCGTCTTGATAATCAAGATAAATACGGGCTGGTAGCTGAGATTTATCAAAGAATTGCCCGTAAGGACATTTTGGTCATTGCAGCGATTTTCCATGATATCGCCAAAGGTCGAGGGGGTGATCATTCTAAGCTTGGGGCGGCTGATGCTTATGAATTTTGTTTGGCACATGGTATGAGTGAGGCGGATAGTAAGCTTGTGCGGTGGTTGGTATTAGAGCATTTGACGATGTCACTGACCGCCCAAAAACAAGACATCAGCGATCCTGAGGTGATTGCTCAATTTGCCGAATTTACCAGTTCCATCACTCGGCTAAATCATTTGTATGTCTTGACTGTGGCAGATATGAATGCGACCAATAGCCAACTTTGGAATACTTGGCGAGCGACACTACTTAAGCAGCTGTACACCAGCGTCCACCAAGTACACAGTTTGGGCGTCCATGTTGTTGATAAAGATCGTGTGATTGATGATAGAAAAAATAAAGCACAAGACTTATTGCCAATGGTGGATAATCACCGACTAAAAGCCCTGTGGGATGGTTTTGGGGAAGAGTATTTTTTAAAGCAAAAGCATAGGGATATCGCTTGGCAATCCGCCGAAATCTTGGCGGCAGAACATCGGCTAAAACAAGGCAAGCCAATCATCGCCATCCGAGAGCATAGCGATGTGTCCTTACGAGGGATGCAGCTGTTGATTTGTGCACCTGATCAGGATAATTTATTTGCCACGACGGTTTGTATTTTGGATCAGTTGGGTCTATCGGTACTTGATGCGACAATTTTATCAGCCGATATTGACGGCACAAGTACAGCGGTGGACTCTTATGTCATTATTGATCGATTGTTGCCAACGGATAGTAGTATACCGTTATTGTTAAGCCCTGAACGCACCAGTCAGATGATATTAGGGCTTGAACATGGTCTAAAAACTGGTGGTGTGCCAGTACCTTCGAGAGTTTTTGAAGTGGATGGTAAGCTTAAACATTTTATCGTACCAACTCAAGTCTACTTTTCAGAAGCGACATCATTGGCACACCAAGGGCATCATAAAATGCACCTGATCACCAAAGACCGACCATCATTACTTGCCAAAGTCGGTGCAGTATTTAGCGAGCTAAATATTCAAGTACATGGCGCACGCATTACCACTTTGGGCGAGCGAGCAGAGGATATCTTTTATTTAAGTGGGTTGCATGGTGTATCTTTGAATGATGATGCTTTGGCTAAATTAAAATCTGCGATCATTCAGGCATTGAGTTAATATCTTTAATACCTCATTTAATCGATGATTATTTATTAGGATAATTACATTTAATATTATCTTAAAATAACTTAATTTACTTGATCTTTGTAAGCAATTGGTACCAATATCGGTTTTAAAGAATAAAAATATATACCAACTATTGATAATTTGATAATTTTTATGCCAAAATACCACTTAGCAATTTGCGTCAATATTGAGATTATCGTCATGAATATCAAACCCATCATAACCACATTATCGATGATTACTTTGATGATCACGATGCCTACACTAGCAAATACCATCAGTACACACGGCTTTGATGACGATGATTTGCCAGCTTGTGCTGCCACGCCGCTGCCAGAGGATGCTAAATTTGCTATCATCGGTTCTGATTGCGGTTATGCTGAAGGGCTGGCACCAATCATCAAAGACGATCACTATGGTTATGTCAATACCGTAGGCGAGCTTGTTATTCCTGCAGTTTATCAGGCGGCTTATCCGTTTAGTGATGGCTTGGCGTTGTATCGTGAAAATGATCACTATGGCTATCTTGATACATCTGGTCAGAGTGTTATCGCTCCACAATATACCAAAGCTTGGGAATTTTCGGAAGGGCGTGCCAAAATTGAGCAAAATGGTAAATATGGATTTATTGATACGACTGGTAAAATTGTCATACACCCAAACTATGAAGTGATTGGCGATTGGTTTGAAGAAGGTTTGGTTCTTTTTAAGCAAAAAGATAAATATGGCTTTTTGGATAAATCGGGTAATATTGCCATCCGCCCACAGTTTGATTCTGCCAAAGGATTTTCAGAAGGCTTAGCGGCAGTAACGATGAAAACAGACAAGGTGGATGAACATGGTAGATCACCACATAAATACGGTTTTATTGATAGAACAGGTAAAGTGGTGATTGATATTAAATACGATTTGGCGTATGATTTTTTATCAGGTGCAACTTATGTCGTAGATGGTGATAACGCTTATTATATTGATAAATCAGGCAATCCTACCGCCATGCCAAATTATTTTGAATGATAATTTATTGGTTTTGGGATGCTTACCTTTGATCATATGTTATGAAACATTGATAAAAATTGGGGCATTGTTAAATTAAAATACATATCTTAAGCTACCATTCCACTTAGCAAATAATAAATTCAACGTGTTTTCTATCATTTTTTCGGATTTAGAATAACACTTTGACTTTCTTGTAAATCTTGCTATGAAATGCCTAATGAGACTATTATAGCCCTCTATGGTAAAAGTTTGAGCTTTGCTTGTTATATGTTTTGGCTTTAAAATGACTTGACGATAAGATTTCCAGTAGTCACTAAAAAACAGTTGAATGCTATGGGTATTTAACTGCTGATAAAGTCGTTTAAAGGTGTTAGTGTCTGTTTTACCACAGACAAAGCCTAAGATTTGTTTACTGTTTGTATCAATGGCTTGTTTTTTAATGCCATTACTTTTTTGGTTGCTTCGTTGCTTCACAGAAAAATAGTGATTGCAACCTTTGCATTTGTATCGTTGTTTGCCATTGCCCAAGCCTGCTTTTACAAATGACATTTTGGGCAATTATTAAATGTTTCGTTCACAAGTTTCTTTGTGCTATGGTAAAGTATTGAGCTATTTTAACTTGGGTATTGTTTTTTAACAATACCAGAATTTGTAATTTTCAGCTATTTTTTATAACATCTATATTTTGTATAACATAGCTAAATCTTATGGTTTAACGGCAAAAATTAGTTGATAGTTTGATAGATAGCAAAACAATCAGATGCTTGACAATTAGGTTTAAAATTGTTATAGTAAAATCATGGGGATGTTCTGGCTTCGACGCTGGTAGCGAAACCTAATGATGCATGTCAAGAGCGTGTGACTCTTGTAAATCAACATACATTTAAAATAGTCGCAAACGACGAAACTTACGCACTAGCAGCTTAAGGGCTGCTTAGGACGGCACAAATTGCCTTTGGTTTGGTTGCTCTCCTAGATGCGAATGCACAAAGGATAGCCAAAATTAGCGTTGCGATGATTTTGGCGAAATTCTTAGCAAATCGTCCAATCCATCCTGACTGTCGGTTCGGTGCGGATTAAAGCCATAGACAGAATCTAAGCATGTAGATTCATAGATGTAGTACTGGCGGACGCGGGTTCGACTCCCGCCATCTCCACCATACCTATTACCAAGCATAACCACACATTAACATAAACCCTAAGCAAATCAAAGGCTTAGGGTTTTTTCATTGCCTTATATTGCCACCTATTACCCCCTATAATATAATCATTTTTGTATCTCTATTTGTATCTCTTTATGTTCACAAAAATAGAGATACAAAACAGTTTAGCCCAAACCCTAGTTTACTTTTCAGAGATACAAGTTAGCAAAATTTAGAGATACAAGAATGAAAAGAACCAGTATTAAAAAACGCCCCCTATCTGATACAGTCATTGCCAATTTAGAACCAGAGTTAAAAGAATATAGCGAAAAAGACAGCAAAGGACTTTATTTGTTTGTCAAACCCACTGGGGCGAAGTCTTGGAAAATGCGTTATAAGGATGCTAAAGGAAAATGGCGGTGGCATGGGCTGGGTGCTTATCCTGCCGTTACTGGGGCAATGGCTAGAAAGCTGGTGCAAGAAAAATTTGCAGATTTGGCACTTGGCTTGGATGAATTAACTGCAATACCTGCACCTCCTACCGCCCAAACTTTTAAAAGTGTGGCTTTGGAATGGTACAATGAACCCAGTATTCAAAAGCTGGATGATGGCACAAAATCCAAATATCTAAGCCTGCTTGAAAAACACATATTCCCCACCATGGGCAAAAAAGCCATTGGCGATATATCTCGCCAAGTATGGCTTACCTTTTTTAGAAAACTACAAGAAACACCAAACCCCCAAACAGGAAAACCCATCATTGAAACCGCCAATAGAGCCTTGCAGGTGTGTAGTCGCATCTATCGCTTTGCCCTTACTCAAGAATTGGCAGGGGTGGAATTTAACCCATTAGAGCATTTGCACGAACGCCTAGAAAAACACGAACCCAAACAGCTTGCCCATGTCAGCGAACAAGACTTACACAAGCTATTATTAGATATCAAAACCATTCCCAGCGAAATTACTCGCTTAGGGGTGCAATTGCTTAGTCATTTATTTTTACGCCCAAATGAAGTGCTAGATGGTGAATGGGTGGAAATTGATTTTAATAAAGGTATTTGGGAAATTCCAGCACACCGCATGAAAAAGCGTCGTCCCCATGTTGTGCCACTATCCAAACAGGCACTTGCCTTATTACAGCAATTACATAGCTTGACTGGCTTTGATACTCATCTATTCCCCAGCCGTGCCAAAGACCGTAAAAACGCCCATCAGCGGTTTAGGATGGCTTTAAATCGCCTTGGCTATCATGATACGCAAACCCTGCACGGTTTTCGCCATGTTGCTAGTACCAAGTTAAACAACTATACAGATGAAAACGGTAAGAAATTTGATGGGCGTGTTATTGAGTTTGCATTAGCCCACAAGGTGCAAGGTGTGGCAGGTGTTTATAACAAGGCGGAATATCTGCATGATAGAAAAATCATCAATCAATGGTACAGCGATTGGCTGGATGGTCTTGTAAAGGCTAATGATAACTAAATTATAAAAAGTCATAGAATGAATAAATCCGCCCATGTTGTATCATAGGCGGACTGTTTTTAGGCTTATTAGACTAATAAATAATAATATATATAATATAGAATATCTTAATAATATTTCAGATATATATAATAAGGAAAGGGGAAATTAAAAAAGCATTTTATCAAATAAAATAAATCGCCATAAATCCGCCTATTTAGATAACAACCGCCACGCCTGCCATTTGCCCAGCACCAAAACAACCCCAGCAAATCCAAACCTGCAACCGCCCACCCATTAAATTAGGCGGACTGTTTTTAGGCTTATTAGACTAATAAATAATAATATATATAATATAGAATATCTTAATAATATTTCAGATATATATAATAAGGAAAGGGGAAATTAAAAAAGCATTTTATCAAATAAAATAAATCGCCATAAATCCGCCTATTTAGATAACAACCGCCACGCCTGCCATTTGCCCAGCACCAAAACAACCCCAGCAAATCCAAACCTGCAACCGCCCACCCATTAAATTTAGCTTATTCGCTTGGCGTGTCGGCACACAATCACATAAAGACATACCAGCACCAAAAACAACATAAAGTTATAAAAACCTAGGAAAATGGGGAAAATGGGAAAATGACACCAGCAAAGCTATATATAGCAAGGCTTTCCCTATTTTCCCCTATTTTGGGCAAATAGGAAAATGGGGAAAATAAGGGGAAAATGGGCAGTTATCACGCCTGCCATGATGCTATCAATGGCATGATGGCTAGTACTTTCCCCCATTGCCTAGGACTAGCAATATGCTAGGCGGTCATCTAGGCAGACTATCCAGCATTGGCATAATGATGGCTGGTATTAGTGCTGGTACTGGCATAATGATGGGCGGTGCTGACTATCCAACCATTAGCCAAAAACAACATAAAGTTATAAAAACCTAGGAAAATGGGGAAAATGGGAAAATGACACCAGCAAAGCTATATATAGCAAGGCTTTCCCTATTTTCCCCTATTTTGGGCAAATAGGAAAATGGGGAAAATAAGGGGAAAATGGGCGATTATCACGCCTGCCATGATGCCACCAGTGGCATGATGGCTAGGCTTGGCAATATGCTAGGCGGTCATCAAGGCAGACTATTTAACATTGGTATGGTGATGGCTGGCGATATACTAGCAACCGCCACGCCTGCCATTTGCCCAGCACCAAAAACAACATAAAGTTATAAAAACCTAGGAAAATGGGGAAAATGGGAAAATGACACCAGCAAAGCTATATATAGCAAGGCTTTCCCTATTTTCCCCTATTTTGGGCAAATAGGAAAATGGGGAAAATAAGGGGAAAATGAACGGTTTTTTGGCGTTTTGGGCTGGATTTGTGGAAATGGGTGGGGGATTGTAGATTATTATAGATTGTCATCATCTAATTAGATTGCTATAATCTAAGATAAACTACAAAATAGGATAATCCCCATGCAAGATATTTGGCACTATCCAAGAGCTGAACTAGCCCAACAGGTCATAGGCTTGTTTAATTCCAATTTATCGCACGCCTTAACATTTTTTGCACCAAGGCGGAAAGGTAAGACCGAATTTTTACTAAAAGATATTAAGCCTTTAGCCATTGAACAAGATTATCAAGTATTTTATTTCAGCTTTTTAGACAGTGGCGAACAAGCCCAAAAACGCTTTATTTATGAGCTTACAGCCTTTGGACAAGGCAAGATAGGCAAAGCCATCAATCAGCTATCTAGCGTGGAAATACAGGGCTTTAAGGCTGAATTACAGCACTTACAGCATGATGATGTATTGCACGCATTGAATGCCATTGCCAAGCAAAACAAACGCACCCTTTTACTACTGGATGAAATTCAAGCCTTGGCAGGCGTGGCATATTATCCAATTATAGCCAGCCTAAGAACCGCCCTAGATACCAATAAAGACAAAATCAAGGTAATTTTTACAGGTTCAAGCCGTGAGAATTTACGCCTAATGTTTTCATCTGCCCAAGCCCCATTTTTTCACTATGGGCAAAATGTAGATTTTCCTGACTTGCCAAAGGCTTTTACTGACCATTTGGCAGATACATTTTATCATACCACCAAACGCCAGCTTGATAAGGATGCACTATGGCAAGCGTTTATTGAATTGAACAAAAGCCCCCAAATGGCTAGGGCTATGATAGAGAAAATGGCACTTAATCCAAATCTAAGCCTAGATGATGCCAAGCAATTATTGATTGATGATACAGCACAATTTAATGAGTATTTGCCCACCTATCGCCAATTAACCGCCTTACAACAAGCGGTATTGGTGTTAATTGCTATGGGGGAAAACCAGCCATACAGCCAAGCCACCAAAGATAGGCTGGGCGAAAAGCTAGGTATAGAGATTACCACGCCTGCCATTCAATCCGCCATCCGTTCGCTATCTAAAAAGGGGCTGATATTCAAAAAAGATAATGGCGTATATGAAATTGATGACCCATTTTTTAATCAGTGGGTATTAGATAATTAACCAATAGACTAAATTTAACCGTTTGCATGGCTAGGATAGCTACCAAAAAAGGCGTTACCATCCACACCATAACGCCAACGCCATGTACTCTATATATCTTTGGTGTGGTTAGGTGTGGAATAAATGCATGATGTCAATATTGAAAAGAGAGAGTTTTACACCCTATCGCAGGCGTGCAAATATCTAAACAATAAACACAATATAGATTCATTTAACGAAAATAATATATTGCATAAGTTTTACGAATATAAATTACCAGTTAATTTTTATTTGGATGAATGTGAAATATTACTCGATTGCTCTATTGATATTATTAATATAGAAGATGAACAAGAACGCCAAGATAAAGAGAAAATGTTGGGCATACAAATTATGGAGTTGCTGGAATTAGTATCGCTCAATACAGGCTTGTTTTACCAATTAGAAACAAGCGATATTCAAAAAACTCTACTAAACGGTTTTACTACCAAGACGGGGGAGTATAATAACGCCTTTTGCTGGTTTGCCAATCCAGATATTATTAACACAGGTGATAATAATTTTCAGTGGCTAAAAGATGAGTTGATAAAAGGCGGATTGGATTATGATTTTGAAATGTCAGATATCAAAATTTATCCAAGTTTTACAAGCTATAATGACGACCTTTTAGACTTTCACAAAAAATCAATAAAAAGTGAATACCCAAATATTAATATTATAGATTTTGATGAACAATTTAGCTGGAGAAATGAAGATGATGATGACAATTTAGTGGAATTAAAGCCAGTTTTAAAAATAGGATTTGATGATTTAATATTATTTCATTCTGATTTACACAAATTAGAAACGCTTATTTTTCTAAATGCCTTGAATGCTGGCAATAATGAAGAGTTGCACCCAGCAACCGCCACGCCTGCCAATTATGCCTTGTCTGCAGAAAATTCAAGCTATACAACGCCCTTTATTGATGCTTTAAATGCGGTGATACAAGAATTTTGGATAAACTACCAAGAACACAATATTCCACCCAAACAAGATATAGTTATTAGATGGATTATGGAACATTACAACTTGTCAAGAGCAGGGGCAAAGGCAATAGAACAAGTAGCACGCCCAGCCAAAGCAAAAACAGGCGGAGTTAAAAGACTGTCATAAATCACGAAATATTCAATCAAAAGCCCTTGAAAATTCAAGGGTTTTTTGTTTTTTGAGTTTAATTTGTTTGCCATTAGCCAATGCCATTAGCCCTTATGGTATTGAATAACCCCATACCCTGCCTTGTATCATATCCCCACACTGCCAAGCATGGCATGACTTTAACCAGTATCACCAAATGGGGGATATATATGACCTTAACACCCATCAGAGTAACCAAAAAACAAGCGTGTGAGCTACTAGCCATTGGGCGTGAAAAGCTTAGAACGCTGGTAGAGAATGACCCAACATTTCCTAGACCTTATAAGACAGGTAATAAAATGCAATCATCTGTTTATTTTGATTATCAAGCATTGATTGATTGGCATAAAGCACAAGGGGGCAACGCATGAAACCAGCACCACTAACCCAAAAACACAAAAAAGCCTTATCCGCCACGACCAAACGAATGTATGAATACCTGCTACAAGGCAACAGCCTAACCGCCCTTGATGGTGTGCAATTGTTTGGGTGTCTATGCACCACCCAGCGACTGGGTGAACTTAGACGCATTTATGGCGTACCTATCTATGGCGATTATTTCTTTACCAGTAATGGCAAACGCCTAAAACGCTATTACCTAGATGCGGACTATATCAAACAGCATCAAAATAGCGAAAACCGCCCATGGGATACCAGCCAAAACACCAATCCAGCCAATGACCAATAGGGGGTAATCATGGCAAATCAAACCATCAAAGTAAACCCTATAACATTATTTTTTAATGAACATTCTGTAAGGGTGTTTAAAAATCGTGATGGCTTTATTGTCTTTGTAGCAAAGGATATTAAAAAAATCTTTGGGGATAAAGCTTGTAAAGAATTACCATCATATTACCGCCCATACTATACAGACAGCAAGGGGCAGGGCTTGGAGTACTATTACTGGCGTGATTTGGTGGAATTATATGCCTTGCAAGTGCTACACAGCCGCCGACCATCCCCCAAAGCTTATTACTTTATCAATAGCCTGCATGATGAATTTTTACATACCATCATGGTACAAAATATGACCAAGCTTGATGAAGTCAAAACTCAAAAATGTATGGATACCATTTGGCAATTAAAAGAAACTGGACGATAGCAAAAGCCCATTACAAGCGGTGCAGGCGTGAACTGGTACAAAGACACCGCCCACGCCTGCAACAGGGCAAAAAACGCATAAAAACCGCCCTAATGCACGCTTATCACAGCAAACACCAATAAAAAACCCTTGCACTGGGCAAGGGCTGATGATGAAAAACATGGCGGTGGCGGACTGCGGGAACAGTCCACCACCCCCACGACAAGGTAATTATATCATGAATTTCACTATTTTTAAGCAATTATCTCAATTTTTGCAAAAATCGCTTGAATTTTTTGCTTGGCATAGCGATAATAACGCCACTACTAAACTAAAAGCGGTAAAGCCAAGCCGTCATTCATTGGCTATTTTTACGCCTACTGTTAGCGATAACAGCCCCACAAGCGTAAATATATCGTCATTACAAGATACAGACAGTATCACCAGTTATGGCGGGTTGATAGGGGTAAATACAAGACCGAAAGGAAATAGCCCCAGCCGACTTTTAGCGGTAGTTGAGACCTGCCACCCTTTATCATGGGTGGTAAAGCTAACTAAACTAAAAGGAAACCCACGCATGAATAAGTTTTTATTCACCCATACCATTTCAAACACCATTAGTAAATTTTCCATCTTTACCCCAGTAGAAAGCCTTGTTTTAGGCTTTGTGCTTGGCTTGCCCATTGCTTGCCTTGTGATTGGCGTTTTAGCAGTCATGGGGGTGTAAGATGGTGCATTTTGAAATCTATTGCAAGGAATTGGATATTTTGCAATTGTTTAGCCAAGAATATGATGCCATAAAACGGTATTATCAGCTAAAACAGGCTAATCCAACGGCGGATATAAGATTATCAAAAATCACACGCTTAGTTAAGGAGCTTAACCCTAAGCAAGTGGGCTATATTTTATCCGTCCCAAAGCTTGGCATTAAACGGATTTTTGATAGCCAACGCCAAGCCGTCAGCCTAGCGGAACTTATCGCCAAGGACTATCCAGCCACACCCATCAGTATTGAGCAAATGCCACGCTAAGGCATACCAAAAGGCGGTTTTATTTTAAACAATATCACCGCCTAGGGCTTTATTACCCAAAATTTGGTAAATCAGCGGTATTTATTCAATAAAACTTTACAAAATTAGGAATATTTTATGAAAACTCAATCACAGCATACCACACACGCCACCAGTAGCATGACCGAAATTAACGGATTATCGCAAAAGCCCGAAACCGTTGAAATTGAAGTCCTTGATATGGCGGATATTGTAGGCTTATTGCTATTTCTTAGCAGTGAATTAGAAGACATGATAGAACTGATTAAAATATTGGTAGATGGCAAAATTTCCGCCCAGCTTGAAAATAGCCAGCGTTTTGCACTTGCCCTAAGCGTCATCAATAAGGGCGAATATTTGGCAGATTTGGCTTTTAGTGATGCCAAAAGCCTAAGTGAACGAATACAAGGCACACAATCACACAAAGACTTTTTCGAAAAGCTAAGCCGTGAAATGCTAAAAAAACAAGAAATTTCACTTATCAATAGCGATAAGGGGTAATCATGACCAATCACAAACCAGCCATCATAAATCCAGTAATGGGGCAATCCGCCCCATTCACCCAACACCAGCAGGCAGGCAACCGCCACCCAGCAAACCGCCACCGCCATACGCCCAAAAAACCACGCTACGCCCATAAGGTGCAACAGCAGGGTAAAGATACCAGCCAAGCCAGCACCGCCCCTAAAACCGCCCAAAATAGCACAAATACAGGGGCAAATAAGGCAGGCTTTGGCATTGGTGGTAACTATAACCCGCCATCACGCCAGCACCCAGCCAAATCCCATCTAAAACAGCGTCAAAGAGCGGATTTGGCACGCCTGCCAAGCCCGATAGATTTTTATCATACTTATGGGCTAACACTGAAAGGCGGTGGCGTATGGCGTATGGCGGTTTGTCCTTTTCATGATGACAGACACCCCAGTTTATCCATCAATACCGACCATGGGGGCTATATCTGCCATGTATGCGGTGCCAGTGGCGATATGGTGGGCTTTTATATGGCACGCTTTGGGGTGGATTTTGTGCAGGCGTGCAAAGAGCTGGATTTATACCGCTAATCACGCCTGCCAAGCCAAAACCGCCTTTTTTAATTTTGATGATGAATGACTGGGAATAACAACAATGTACAATCTAAACGACCTAACCAATATCGCCAAAGGCTTATTTGGCAAACTGATAAACCAAGGCTTTAACGATATCACCATTCACCAATACACCGATACACAGGGGAGTACGATTTACGCCAAAGCACGCCTAAAAAATGCACAAGGTAAAAAACATATCCGCCCATTCTTTTTTGATATGGATAATCAGTGGAAAATGGGCGAACCCGTTTTTACGCTCAACCAAAAGCCCTTGTATTACTTGCATAAGCTTAGCCAAGCACAAAGCGTATGGATTTTTGAAGGTGAGCAAAAAGCGGATTTGATGGATAATTTGGGCTACACCGCCACCACAACAGGCGGTAGCAACACCATTATCACCCACGATTTACAGCCCTTGGCAGGTAAAAAATGCATATTATGGCGTGATAATGATAACGCTGGTATTTCATGGCTGGGTACTTTTATTCAAGCCTTACAAGTATTATCACCACCGCCCACAATCCATATTGTTGATGTAGATAAGCTGGGCTTGGTAGAAAAAGGCGATATTGTCGATTATATGCAAGAGTGCGATTTTGCTACCATGCAAGCTAAATTACAGGCTTTGCCAATGCTGGATAATGACCACCTAAGCCAGCTATCACACGCCACCAGCACCGCCAAAACAGCACAAAACAACCAGCCAGCAACCGCCACGCCTGCATCAAAACAGGATGAACCATGGGGCGAACCGTCGCCGTTAGATGACAAATACCATAAAGAAAATGATTATCCACTTGATAGCTTTGGCAGTGAATTAGCGGGTGTAATAACCCAAATCGCCTATTATGCACAAGTCCCCTTGGCGGTAGCTGGTCAAAGTGTGCTTGGCGTGTTATCTGCCATTGGTCAGCGTATGGCAAACGCCCCATTTTTAAACACCCATATCCCTGCCAGCTTGTTTTTAATCACCGAATTTCCCAGCGGTCAAGGTAAATCACAGGCGACCAAATTGGCTAATTATGAATTGGCAGAATGGGAAAAAGAAAACTATTTAAACTATTTGGCAGTACTCAATGACTGGGAACGCCAGCCACCAAAAGAAAAAGCCAATAACCCAAAGCCAAAAAGCCACACTTACATGGTATCAGATGGCACGATAGAGGCGGTTACAGATAAGTTTATTTTGGATGAACAAAAGGATGTTTATTGGAATACGGATGAAGCTGGGCAATTTTTTAATGGATATAGTATGAAATCTGATACCGCTGGTAGTAGCATTTCAAGCCTAACTAAGCTTTGGGATGGTAGCCCAGTTAGTAAAATTAGAAGTCAAAGGGGCAAAACTGGGCAAGATAGAACAAATGCCTATGATGCACGCCTAACGCTGGATGTTATGGGGCAACGGGTAATATTAGAACCAGCTATGACAGACCCAGTATTAATTAATCAAGGCTTTTTACCTAGGGCGTTACTGGCTTGCCCAAAGAGTTTCCAAGGCTACAGAAAATATAACACGCCCGAACGGATGACCGCCAGCCCAAGCCAAGATTGGCAATTGGTGAAGTATTATCAAAAATGCAGGGATTTACTTATTGGTAAGCCTGCCAAGCGTGAAAATATGCCATTTAAAGACCAAAATGCAAAGCAAGCCTTAGCGGACTATATGCAAGATGTAGAAAACAAGCAACGCACTGGCGAACCATACGCCCAAATCCCTGCATTTGCTGGGCGTATGGGCGAAAATACCGCCCGTATTGCTTGCCTGCTGGCATTATTCCAAGGTGAAAAGACGGTAAGCAAAGACCATATTATCAAGGCTAGTAAGCTGGTGGATTTTTCTATTGCAGAACGCTTGAAATATTGTGATATTGTGGACGACAACAAAGGTGATGCAGAGCTATTAATAGATTGGCTTATTAAGCGTGCTAAGATGCACAAAAAATCCAGCTTTGGTTATTCTGAAGTGCAAAGTACCATTAGCCCAAAAGTACTTAGACAAAAGGTGGTTTTTGATTTAGCAATAGATTATTTGCTAGAAAAACAGCATATCCGAATAGCTTATCAAGATGATTGTAGATTTATTGAGATTAACCCTAAGTTATTAACCGCCTAAGCACAATCCCACCATCCAAAGCCCTTGCATACAATGTAGGGGGCTTTATTTTTACCATGCTACCGCCAGCACCGCCCATCATTATGCCAATGCCCATCATCATGCCATTGGTGGCATCATGGCAGGCGTGATAATCACCCATTTTCCCCTTATTTTCCCCATTTTCCTATTTCCCCAAAATAGGGGAAAATGGTGAAAGCCTTGCTATATATAGCTTTGCTGGTGTCATTTTCCCATTTTCCCCATTTTCCTAGGTTTTTATAACTTTATGTTGTTTTTGGTGCTGGGCAAATGGCAGGCGTGGCGGTTGCTAGTATATCGCCAGCCATCACCATACCAATGTTAAATAGTCTGCCTTGATGACCGCCTAGCATATTGCCAAGCCTAGCCATCATGCCATTGGTGGCATTATGCCAGTACCAGCATTAATACCAGCCATCACCATGCCAATGCTAAATAGTCTGCCTTGATGACCGCCTAGCACACCGCCAGTCCTAGGCAATGGCATCACCAAGTAACCAGCACTGCCAGCAAGCCAAGCCTAGCCATCATGCCATTGGTAGCGATATGGCAGGCGTGATAATCACCCATTTTCCCCTTATTTTCCCCATTTTCCTATTTGCCCAAAATAGGGGAAAATAGGGAAAGCCTTGCTATATATAGCTTTGCTGGTGTCATTTTCCCATTTTCCCCATTTTCCTAGGTTTTTATAACTTTATGTTGTTTTTGGCTAATGGCTAGATAGCCAGCACCGCCCATCATTATGCCAACGCTATCCATCAAGGCTATCCATGCACCTTATCCATGCTATCTAGTATTGAATAAGACCAGCCGACACAGCCAAGCAAAGCTTAACAGGGTTAAAATAGGCAAATGTATTACAAGATACACATTAACCATCAATTCCTAACCAGTCATACGATAAAATTACTTTTGATTGTTGGGATGGCTGGGGGGTGCTAAAAAGTTTCAGATAACAACCCAGCGGACACCACGCCCCCTCTCGTGCATAAAAAAAATTTCATTTGGGAAAAAAATCTCCGTTTTTTTCCGCCTTTTTTGAATATTTTTGGAAAAACTTTCCAAAATGGTAAGATTGGTAATATATGGCTTTTACTAGCTGGATAATCTCAAAAATGCCAATATGTTATATAAAACTTTTTGGCATATATTAAAAGCGGGGATTTGTTGGTGTAATTTCACCAAAATAATCATAATTCTGATGATAGATTGGTAATATATGGGATGAATTAGGTGAAAAAATATTCAGACCATCTATAAGCCTATAGGGGTGGTTTAAAAGTGAAATGGGCTAATGCTAGGAACTCACCGCCCCAAGCTTTATTTGCGTGGTCAAAACCCTATAGGGGGTGTATCCGTTATAAAACTGGGATTTTTTGGGGCAATTGCCAAATTATAGCACCTTGTTTTTTGTATCTCTATTTGTATCTCTATTGGGTTCATTTTTTGATAACTATTTATAAATCAATAGCTTATGATATTTGTTAAGATGACGCCATCTCCACCATTTTAACAATCATCAAAAATCATTAAGTATTTTTAAGCGCCATAAATCATCATAAAAGCCTTGTAAATCAAGGCTTTTTTATTGCTTATTATATTATATAAATCATGTTGTATCATACAATTTCACACACATTTACACACAGCCACACACAGGATTACCGCACCAATGCTCACTGACAACATACAACAAGTTATTTGATATCTCAAATGGCATGATACAGTGTTATATGATATTAAGTGCCAAACCAACATAAAACCAAAAGAAAAATCACCCAAGCAGACGGCTGGGGTGATTTACAGTGTCATGAATAAACAGTCATTTGCCTATCATTCGTCTGATGTCATTGATATGTTTCTTGTTTTTGCCAAAGAAGTGATATGCTTTTTTTAGTAAGCGTAATACTTTGGTCAGTTTACTTTCGGTAAATGAAGCTTTGCCATCTGGAATGATGACAACATTTCCTGACTCATCAATCGTGCGACGAGCATTATCATCAAAGCCTTTGCTCTCGCCAAGCTCATCGGTATTTTCAGAGACAATGCGTACAATTTCTTGTTTTTCTCTCAAGGGTGTAGTTTCAAACAATTCTGCCAAAGTTACATCCAGCTCTTTGATGGCAGCATCTTCAACCTTATCTAAGTGATGATACAATTCAATAAACCATGGATCATAATCTGCAGATTCTAGTTGATCAAGCTCATGACGAATCGGCAATGGATAAGGCAAGCTTTTATAAAATTTCCAAAAATTGATGGTTCTTAGGTCGGTTTTTAAGATATATTCATTATTTTTGGTTTCGGTAATAAAATCATTACTGACAAGTTGGTCTAAATACATACTCCATTTGGGCAGCTCTTTGCGACCCAGCATGCCCCGAAGTTCATCTTCGCTGACAGCTTCACCATTTTGATAACGCTTATATGTTAAATTAAGCATATCTAAAAGGCTTAATAACGGATGGCGAACTGGCACCTCTTTGGTATCAAAAATGGTCAATGTATAACTGATTTGAACGCCTAAAAGAATCAAATTCCAAGAAATATATAGCCACAATAAGAAAATTGGTAGGGCGGCAAACGCACCATAGATGGCTTCATAGCTGGTAAAATTGGTCATCACAGTACCAAAAACCTGCTTGATACTTTCAAATAAAATGGCAGTAACAATGCCTGCGATGGCAGCATTTTTTATGGGAACTTGGGCTTTGGGGATGAACCAATATAATAAAATAAAGCCACAAGTCATCAATGCCAAAGAAACCAAATATGCCCAAATACCCCAATCAATGCCATAACCTGCAATTTGACGATTTAAAAAGTCCATACTTTGGATAGCACTTGAGGCACCAAATGCCACACCCAAAATCACCGGGCCTAAAGTGATGATTGTCCAGTAGCGTATAATGCTGGCAGCACCGCCTGAGCGTTCTTGGACACGCCAAATCTTATTAAAAGCATACTCAATGGTATTTAAGGTCATGATTGCGGTAACAAATAAACCTGCTACCCCCACAAGTCCTAAATTACTAGATTTTTCAGCAAAAGAACGAATATATCCTGCTACTTGCTCACTGGCAGTCGGGAATAAATTGGCAGAGATGGTTTGTTGAACTTGTTCACGCAAACCCTCAAGTGCAGGCACGCTTGAAAAAATCACCAACACCACCGTTAATATCGGAACTAAGGCAAGTAATGTGGTATAAGTGAGACTGGCGGCTTTTTGCTGGGTATCGTCATCAATAAAATGGCGAACAAGTAAGCGTAAGTACATAAACCAAGCATGATGAGCAAAGGGGAGTTTGTTTAAAAAATTTGTCATAATATCCAAGTCAAATATTTATCACTAAATATCGCATTAGTGTAACAAATATTGCGACATATTACAGACAAAGTTTTGTACAATTATGTATCAAAGTTTTAGATAGATAAAAAATCTTGAATATCAGATGGGATTTAGACATTTTTTATACAATAATCATCGGTTTATTGTTATAAGCCATCTAAGCGATAAATTGTGCTATAAATGTTCAACACGCCCTAATAATATTGCTATAATGTGGTCATCAATTTACCTGTTTTTTAAGCGATGAATCAAAATGATGGATAATTTATGAAGATACCTTATATTTTGGTATTGTATGACACCAACCAAGATGCTACCAAAAATTTGGCCTATCTGATTGCCCAAGGCGTTCATGATGCTGGTCTTAGGGCAATGATTCGCCGAGTGCCCAAGGTGTCAGCTGTCAGTGAACAGTCGCATCCTGCCATCCCTGATGAGGGTGATTTGTATTGTACAGCAGATGATCTAAGAGCATGCTCGGGATTGGCAATGGGCAGTCCGACACATTTTGGAAATATGTCAGCAAGTTTGAAGTATTTTTGGGATAATACCGTTTCAATTTGGCTTGCAGGGGATTTGCAAGGTAAGCCTGCTTGTGTTTTTACAACTTCAGGTTCAATGCACGGCGGTCAAGAAAGCACACTGTTAACAATGATGATGCCACTGTTGCATCATGGTATGCTTTTGATGGGATTGCCCTACGCTCACCCTGAGCTATCGGTGACAGTCCGTGGCGGAACACCGTATGGTGCCAGCCATGTTTCAGGTGTTAAGCATCAGCATGTCATGACCGTAGATGAACAAGCTCTTGCCATCGCTCAAGGTGTGCGTTTGGCGACACTGGTCAAACAGTTGCAAGCAGACAGCTTATGAAACAATCACAAGCACTCAGACGCATTAAGCCCATCAAACCTGTACATCAAGCTTTGCGTATTACTTGGTATGCTTGGATTTTTATGACTTTGGTGGGATATCCTGTTGCTGTGAGCCTAACCACAGATGCCTCACTGTGGGCAGGTATGGGCGTTCAAAGTTTGGTACTGGTGCCAGCTGTGATATTTGCCCCGACGATACATCAAGGAAAATCACCTTATGCACTCATGTGGGTTAGTATGATTATGTTAATTTATTTGGGTGCATCAGGTGTATTGACATTACTTCGTATTTACGAACAATCGCCAAAGGCAGTTGCAGCAGCCGAATTAATCGAGTTTTTGTTGCTACTTACTATCAATAGCCAATTGCTCATCTTATTAAAGCGTCTGCCTGCCATGCATACTAAGCACACCCACCCAAAATAAAATTTACAGCATGCTTATTTTGGTATTTGTCATAAAACATAAAAATACCCATTAAAAAGTCAGGTTGTTGCATTTTTCAAATAAGAGTTTGCCAGTTTTTATGCAAAAAATGGATTAAAATGGTAAATTGCCATCAATATCAATCACAGATGATTAAGGTGTTAATACTAGGTGCATCCAACAGACCGTCAATGACTGTTATGGTTTGTTGCCTTAATTGATCTTGGTAAGCTCCATGAATATCACTTTACCATCAGCAGTTTGGCTGACCTTGACAGGCAGATAATTTAAGCTTGGTGCTAACCAAAAGCTGGTTGCACGGTTTTGGTCATCGTGGATACGGTCAATGCGTACCGTATCATAAGTTCCTGCAGGTACAGTAATTTTACCATGGCCAGCACGACGAAATTTGGTCGTCTCTATTTGGTCACGCTTGACAAGTTGATATGAACCATTAAATTTGCCATTAATCAGCTCTTGGCGAATTTGTGTCTCCAAACTTAAATCATCATAAGCTGGCTTTGGCATGGCTAAAGTAACAGTTTTGCCTTTATAAGTGCTGACTGCTGATTTATTGGCACGATTAAAGCGTACACTGTGAGTATTACCAATGCCCAAAATGCGTGCAGACATCATTGAAGATTGTGGGATAATATTACCATTAACAAGGCTAAAACGGGCTTCTTGGCTTAAGGTTGCAATCCCTGCCGCTCGAGCATTGACAGTATAGCGATAATTGTTGCCAGTTTTGGTGAGTGTGCGTGTGGCTGTGCCCGTTTTGCCATCAGCACTGACACGATAAGTCGCCAAATAGCCTGTTAAATCTGCTGCCATCGCTGTCGCTGACAATCCGCCTAAAGTCATTATTAAAACCGCCGTTAAGTTTTTTCTCAAAATTTGCTCCAAAATATCTACCAAGGATTGATGACATCTTAAACACATCTGTTTTGTACCTGCTTGACAGATAAATTTAATTCATCATCTTGGATGATACACATAAAAGACCATAGACATAAGATAATAGGGCATTCATCATATTTTATCAACAAATTTGGCGAATTATCTTACGGTTAATATATCTTACGGCTAATAAAAATTAATGGCATACTAGTTGGGATTTTTGATGGTCAATCATTATGAAATAAAAAAAATTAAAAAAATGGCTTGAAATTTATCACTGCGACTCCAAAAAGCAATCACAACTTTTTAATTTTCCTCTTAGTAAATTGATTAACGGAGTCATTATGAAAATTCGTCCATTGCATGACCGCATCGTTGTTCGTCGTACCGAAGAAGAACAAAAAACAGCTGGCGGTATTTTACTACCAGGTTCGGCTGCCGAAAAACCGCAACAAGGCGAGGTGATTGCCGCAGGTAATGGTTTAGTGCGTGAGAATGGCGAGGTTCGCCCATTGGATGTTGCAGTCGGTGATGTGGTGTTGTTTGGTCAATATTCAGGTCAAACAGTCAAAGTTGATGGTGAAGAGCTATTAATTTTAAAAGAAAGTGATGTCTTAGGTGTACTTGAGGCTTAATTGTCAGAGTTTGGTTTACTTTAGACCATGTTAACAAAGTTGGTCTAAAAAATTAAATTCTCATTCATTCTTATATTTAATTATCTTAAATTCATAAACTAAAAATCAAAAAATCGGAGTAAAGAATGGCAAAAGATGTAAGTTTTGGCTCAAATGCCCGCGAAAAAATGATTGATGGTGTTAACATTTTGGCGGATGCTGTCAAGGTTACCCTAGGTCCAAAAGGCCGCAATGTGGTGATTGATAAATCATTTGGTGCGCCGACCATCACCAAAGATGGCGTGTCAGTTGCCAAAGAGATTGAACTTGAAGATAAATTTGAAAACATGGGTGCACAATTGGTGCGTGAAGTCGCTTCTAAGACCAATGATGTGGCAGGTGATGGAACAACAACCGCAACAGTACTTGCTCAAGCCATCTTGGTTGAGGGCATGAAAACAGTTGCTGCAGGCATGAATCCAATGGACCTAAAGCGTGGTATTGATAAAGCCGTGCGTGCCGCTGTTGAAGAAATCCGTGCTATCTCGACACCTGCTAATGACCATAAAGCGATTGCTCAAGTTGGCTCAATTTCAGCAAACTCAGATGCTACCATTGGTGAGCTTATCTCTAAGGCAATGGAAACAGTTGGCAAACAAGGCGTTATCACAGTTGAAGAGGGTTCAGGTTTTGAAGATGCGCTTGAAGTGGTTGAGGGCATGCAGTTTGACCGTGGCTATATCAGCCCTTACTTTGCCAATAAACAAGATAGCTTGACTTGTGAATTTGACAATCCATTTATTCTTTTGGTTGATAAAAAAATCTCAAATATTCGTGAGATTGTGCCTTTACTTGAAAAAGTGATGCAAACCAGCCGTCCGCTATTAATCATTGCTGAAGATGTTGAAAATGAAGCATTGGCAACATTGGTTGTCAATACTTTGCGTGGCGGATTAAAAACTTGTGCGGTTAAAGCGCCAGGTTTTGGTGATCGCCGTAAAGCCATGCTTCAAGACATTGCAATTTTAACAGGTGGCGTGGTTATCTCAGAAGAAGTGGGCTTAAGCCTTGAGACTGCTGAGATTGAGCATTTGGGTACTGCCAAAAAAGTAACCATTGGTAAAGAAAACACCGTCATTGTTGATGGTGCAGGTGATAAAGCCAGCATTGAGGCGCGTGTAGAGTCAATTCGTCGTCAGGTTGAAGAATCAACTTCTGACTACGACAAAGAAAAACTTCAAGAGCGTGTGGCAAAACTATCAGGCGGTGTTGCAGTCATCAAGGTGGGTGCGGCAACTGAAACTGAGATGAAAGAGAAAAAAGACCGTGTAGACGATGCACTTCACGCTACCCGTGCTGCTGTTGAAGAGGGTGTTGTGCCTGGTGGTGGTGTTGCACTTGTGCGTGCTTTGTCTGCACTAAGCGACCTAAAAGGTGATAATGAAGACCAAAATGCAGGCATCAATATCCTACGCCGTGCGATGGAAGCACCACTTCGCCAAATCGTCAGTAACGCAGGTGATGAGGCTTCTGTAATTGTTAATGAAGTTAAAAATGGCTCTGGTAACTACGGTTATAATGCTGCATCAGGTGAGTATGGCGATATGCTTGAAATGGGTATTTTAGATCCTGCCAAAGTAACCCGTTCAGCATTAGAACATGCTGCTTCTGTCGCAGGTTTGATGTTGACCACTGAGGTGATGATTACCGATAAACCAGCACCAGAAGCACCAATGCCAGCAGGTGGTATGGGTGGTATGGGTGGTATGGGCGGTATGATGTAACCCAATCATTCACTGGATGAGCATTAACTTAACTATCCCCAAAAGCATTTGTCTTTTGGGGATTTTTCGTATTTTAAATAACTTGATATGATGGTCATGATATTCTTTTATGCCTTAAATCAAGATATTTTCAAGGCATCATTGAGCAAATTACCAAAAATCAGCTATAATAGAATCATTTATTATTGAGTATGGATAGATATGGCAATCGTTCACCCACAGATTAACCCTGTTGCTTTAGACTTGGGCATGATAGAGCTGCATTGGTATGGTTTGATGTACTTATTTGCTTTTGTGGTGGCCTATTTTTTGGCATGGGTGCGTACCAAATCCCGAACGGATTTTACCCCTGAGATGGTTTCGGATTTGGTTTTTTTTGGTTCAGTGGGTGTGATTTTAGGTGGCCGTATTGGCTATGTACTTTTATACAATTTTGGTGAGCTGATTGCTAACCCTTTATATCTTTTTCGAGTATGGGAAGGGGGCATGAGTTTTCATGGTGGATTTGTGGGCGTGTTGCTTGCCATGTGGTATTTTGCACATAAATATAAAAAAGCACCCTTTACGGTACTGGATTTTATCGCACCCTGTGTACCAACAGGCTTATTTTTTGGGCGAATTGGGAATTTCATCAATGGCGAGCTTTGGGGACGAATCTCATACGCTGATGTGTCACATTTGATGTATTTCCCGCAGGCTGCCCGTGTAGATTTTGAGATGATTCAGGCCAACCCAGCTTTACAAGATATTACTGCTAATATCGGAGGTTATTTGCTTTTGCCACGCCATCCTTCGCAGCTTTATCAAGCAGCAACCGAAGGGATATTATTATTTGTGGTGCTTTGGTGGTTTAGTGCCAAACCAAGACCCCGCTATGCCGTCTCAGCAGTTTTTTTATTGGTTTATGGGCTAAGCCGATTTATCACAGAATTTTTCCGCCAACCTGATGTAGGCTATGCACTGATTTTTGGTTGGATGAGCAAAGGGCAGCTGTATAGTTTGCCAATGATTATTGCAGGTGTGGTTTTAATGGTGATGGCGTATCAAAAACAAATCTATGACTGGAATAAAATAAAATGAAGCAATATCTTGAATTATTACAACATATTTTAAACCATGGCACTGATAAACAAGACCGCACAGGTACAGGCACGCGTTCGGTGTTTGGTTACCAGATGCGTTTTAATTTGGCAGAAGGTTTTCCATTACTGACGACCAAAAAAGTACATATGAAGTCCATCATTCATGAGCTTTTATGGTTTTTAAAGGGTGAAACCAATACAAGCTATTTGACCGATAATCAGGTGACAATTTGGAATGAGTGGGCAACAGCAGAACAAACAGCTCGTTTTGGCAGAGCTGAGGGCGAGCTTGGTCCTATTTATGGTCATCAATGGCGTAATTTTGGTGCAAGCAAAAAAAGCGATGGCAGTTATCATGATGATGGTTTTGACCAGATCGCTTGGCTGATCAATGAGATTAATACCAATCCAAACTCACGCCGACTGATCGTCTCAGGCTGGAATCCTACAGAGGCTACCGAGGTTGCATTGCCACCGTGCCATACATTATTTCAATTTTTTGTCAGTCAAGGCAAATTATCTTGCCAGTTATATCAACGCAGTGCCGATGTTTTTTTGGGCGTACCTTTTAATATTGCCAGTTATGCTTTGTTAACTCATATGGTGGCTCAGGTATGTCATTTGGATGTTGGGGAATTTATATGGACAGGTGGCGATACGCATCTTTATCAAAACCATTTTGAGCAAGTGAAATTACAGCTTAGCCGTGAGCCATTGCCACTTTGTTCATTGCGATTAAATCCCAAAGTTCGGAGTATTTTTGAGTTTGGTTTTGATGATATTCAAATCGCAGATTATCAGGCTCATCCAGCGATTAAGGCACCAGTGGCTGTATGATGGAGAATATTCAACTTGTGCATGTGGTTGCCATGAGCCAAAATCGTGCGATTGGAAAAGATAACCAGTTACTTTGGCATATTCCTGATGATTTGCAGCATTTTAAGCGTATCACTCACGGTGGTGTGATTGTCATGGGACGCAAGACTTTTGAATCTTTGCCGAATTTATTGCCCAATCGTACGCATATTGTTATTACAAGACAACCCATTGACTATGAAGGTGCGGTGACGGCTCATTCACTACAAGATGCCATTTTACTTGCCAAAGCTTATGCACATGCAAAACGGCAGAACAAAATCTTTATCATCGGCGGTGGCGAAATTTATCATCAAAGCCTAGAGATGGCGGATGTGCTTGAGATTACTGAAGTTGATACGGTCATTGAAGGGGATGCATTTTATCCTGATATTGATGAAAAGTTCATAAAAACAGATGAAACTAAGACTTTTTATTGTGATAAAAGCGGATTTCAATTTCGCTTTTGTACTTGGCAAAAAGTTTTAACATAGCGTAAAACCGATCTATTTAACCGCCGCTTAACTGATTTTAAAAGAGATATACCATGCAAAACGCTCCTATTGTTATTATGACGGCCGCCATGCTGACGGCTTGTAGCCAGCAATCGACCTATCAAACCGTTAGTGGCGAAACCATGGGTACAAGCTATCATATCCGTTTTGACTATGCAGATCATTTAAGTGATACAGCAAGTATCCAAGCTGCTATTGATGAGCGTTTGCAAGCGATCAATGACAGTATGTCTACTTACCAAGAAAACAGCACCATCAGCCGCTTTAATCGCCTGCCTGCAAAGACAGACCTTGTTATTGATGATGATTTTATTCAGGTATTGACTGATAGCCAAACCGTCTATCAATTATCCCATCGGGCGTTTGACCCAACAGTATATCCTTTGGTTCAGCTTTGGGGGTTTGGTGGTCAGATGAGCATTGAGCGTTTACAATCACCACCAACAGAAGATGACATTGCCAAGGCTAAGCAATGGGTTGGGCTTGATAAAGTCACACTCAACGAGCAGAAGCTTAGTAAATCCATTGACGGCGTAGGGCTTGATTTTTCTGCCATTGCTAAAGGCTATGCGGTAGATGTGATTGCTAATACATTACATCACGATTATGGCGTGGTCAATTATATGATAGAAATTGGTGGCGAGGTAGCAACTTTGGGCGTTAATGATAAAGGCGATCCTTGGACGCTTGGTATCGATGCACCCATTATTGATAGCGGTGTCAAAAATCGAACCGTACTCACCACCTTAACCCAACCAATCAGTGAGCCGATGCATTTGGCAACTTCAGGCGGTTACCGCAATTCAATAGAATATGATGGGGTGCGTTTTAGTCATACCATCAACCCAGTAACAGGATGGCCTGTGGCAAATAATGCACCCAGTGTCACCGTGCTACATGATACAGTTGCATTGGCAGATGCTTGGGCGACGGCATTAACAGCACTGCCTTATACCGAAGCGTTGGCACTTGCTAATGCTCAAGGTCTGATGGCGATGTTTGTGATAGAAAATCCAACCAAAACAGGCTTTGATATTGTGCAAACAGATGCCATGCAACAAAAATTTGCCAAATAGATAGCCTGCATTGCATGGCAATGCATTTTGAACTACAATAGCCTAAAGCAATGATTTTGAATGTGTCATTTTTATTAATTTATTCATCAGATCAATAAAAATACAGTCCAACGATTAAAAATTTAAAAAGGTTTCAGATGGCTAATTTTTCACCCAGTATCAACTTTGCCAAACGCTGGCTTGCCACGCCTTTTAAGGCTCGCACAGTGATTTATCAGGAATTAGATGATATTATCAATTTACTGGATAATGAGCTTTTGGTTAAGGATTTTTGTTTTCGGCACGCAGATTTTAATGCTGCTATTACCCAAGAAATGCACAAAAATAGCAACACACAGACCAATCGCTTGATTCATACCATCGAGACAATATCACTGAAAGATGACGATGAAGTTAAAGTTATCCAATCGCCAAACTTTGATGAGCTTGAAGCTCGGCTGACCCATAATTTATCAGTTCAGATTGATGAGTTTTTGGGTGAGCATATGGCTCAGCTTTCTGAAGATTTGCGTGCCTGGGTTAAAATGGCAGTACGGCATGAGCTGGCAAATTATCAGTCCGAAGAAAAACTATCTCAAAACTAACTTGTTGCAATAAAAATGACTAATTTTGGTAAATAATCCATTAACATACGATAGAGAAATTTATGAGCAACAACAGCCATTGTAGTGATATTATTATCGTAGGGGCAGGACCAGCAGGGCTTGCTTTTTCAAGATTTTTTAAGGGTAGTGATGTGCGTTTGACGCTGATTGAAAAATCATCATTAGCCGCTTTACAAAACCCTGCCTATGACGGCCGAGAGATTGCCTTAACCAATACTTCCAAAGAAATCCTACAAAATCTGGGCGCTTGGCAAAGATTTGCCCCTGATGAGATTTATCCTTTAAAAGATGCTAAGGTGTATAACGGTAATTTAAATTACGCTCTGCATTTTCAAGTACCTAAGTTAATGCACAGACAGCGTTCGCTTGACCGATTGGGTAATTTGATCTCTAATCACAACATCAAAAAGGCGTTGTATGATGAAGTGGCAACGATGGATAATGTCACGCTCATCACTGATGCAACTGTCACTGATGTGAATACAGATGACACCAAAGCCTGCGTGACTTTGATGAATGGCAAGCAGTTGTATGCAGATCTTGTGATTGCTGCCGACAGTCGCCTATCTGGCATGCGGCGTATGCTTGGCATTGGGGCGCACATGCATGATTTTGGTCGTACGGTGATCGTATTTCGAGTCACTCATCCGTTATCAAATCATGGCACAGCTCAAGAATGCTTTTTGTATGGTCGCACTTTGGCACTGCTGCCGCTGAACGAAACCATGACAAATTGTGTCATTACGCTAGATAATACACAAGCAGATGAGCTGTTAAAGATGACTCCAGAGCAATTGGCTCACGAAGCTCAAAGAATGTTTGGCGATGGTTTTGGTACATTTACGATTGCAGGTACGGTACATCATTATCCACTGATGGGCGTTCATGCACATAAGTTTCATGCCAATCGGGCAGCACTCATTGGTGATGCGGCAGTCGGTATGCACCCTGTGACTGCACATGGCTATAATTTGGGTCTGCAGAGTGCCAATACTTTGGCGCCACTGATTTTACAAGCACACCGCCGTGGCTTGGACATCGGCTCAAATCACCTACTATCTATGTACAATCGTCGCCATCAGGCACATACCAGACCTTTATATCATGGTACGAATGCCATGGTAACCGTATTTACAACAGATACGCTGCCCATGCGTACGGTGCGTGATATGGCGTTGCGTCTTAGTAATAACTTCCCCCCAGTTAAGCATTGGATTGCCAAACAGTTGGTAGGCTAAACTATCAAATTCTATCCATTATCATAAATATTTATGATAAATATTAATCAGGTCAAAAGTATTTATTTTGACCTGATTAATGATAAGTAAAGCAAATGATATATGCAATCATATGCACTTGAATAATATTTCATCAAATCACAGTGTTAAAAATAATCATGTATCAAGTAATGAGTGATAACATTTTATTTGATAGTTTGATGAACAATTGACAAGATTGTTAAGACATAATACGAAATTTTTTGATAAAACCCAAATTTTGTAGAAAAAATTTGGATAGCTTTGACGATTAAAGTGTTCAGCCGTGATTATTTTTTGTGCGATACGCACGAGGGTGGGCATGGTCATATACTTTCGTCAGTGCGCCAAAATCAACATGCGTGTATATTTGGGTAGTGCTGATATTTTGGTGACCAAGCATCTCTTGAATGGCACGCAGATCACCGCTAGATGACAGTACATGAGAGGCAAAGCAGTGGCGTAATAGGTGCGGATACATATTAAGCTCAATGCCCGCCATGGTGGCGCATACTTTTAGGCGAAGCTGTATCGCACGCGTGCTAAGACGAGTGCCGTGACGCTCACTGATAAACAACGCTTTACAATTTTTCTTTTGCCATAAGTTACGATGAGGCAAGTAGTCTTGAAGAGCAATCATGGCTTTTTTGCCCACAGGGACTTGGCGAGTTTTGTTGCCTTTGCCCAACACCCGTACGATGCCAATGTCAAAATTAACATCGCCCATATTTAAGCCTGCCAGTTCAGATAGGCGAAGTCCACTACTATACATCAGCTCAAACATTGCTTTATCGCGTATCCATAGATATGCTTTGGCTGTATCTTCAGGCGTTTTTTGGTCAAGCAGTTGCTTTATGAGCAGCTCATCAGCGACAGTGGGCAGTTTTCGGGGTGCTGATTTGATTTTATAGCCTGTTGTGGGGTTAACTGCGATAACACCTTGCTTGATTAAAAATTGATAAAAAATCCGAATGGCAGATAAGCTAAGCTTGGCACTGATGGGTTTTATTTTTTCTTCTTCTAAGCGAGTGCTAAAAAATCGAGTTAAATCTTGGCGACGGCAAGCCAAAGGATCGCCGCCAAGATAGTTATCAGACTCCAAAAAATTGAAAAACTGTATTAAGGCTGTTTGATAGGTTGTGATGGTATGCTTAGAGTAATTTTGTAGTCTTAGCTCATCACACCAAGATGATAAATAGCCCCAAGCAGGTGAGCTTGGATCTGATTGATGGCTAGAATGAGTGGGTGCGATGAAATGCGATAATCTGCTCATCAGTAAACATCATCTGCATTTGGGTCAAGCTTAATGCCAGCCGATGCCGCCAAACCATCTGGACTAAATACGCCTTCATACACAAAGGCAGTTGGCCCAGTCATGATGAGTGAGTAGCCATCTTGCCAACGAATTGCCAAACTCCCGCCATATAACTGGGCACGAATATCCACCCCTTCATCTAGCCAGCCCTCCCGAATACCTGTCGCAACAGAAGCACAGGCACCTGTACCGCAGGCTTGGGTTTCACCAACGCCACGCTCATAGACACGAATTCGCACATGACGCTGATTAATGACTTGAACGAAATTGACATTGACTCTTTCAGGAAATGCTTCGTGTGATTCGATGAGTTTACCCAATCTATCGACATCGGCATCCAAGACATCATCGACCTTGATGATTGCATGCGGATTACCGATGTTGGCGACATAAAGCTGAACAGGTATGCCATCGACATCCAAGCGATAGGCGCGCCCAACTTTGGTGATGGTCTTTGGGGTAAAAGGAATTTGGTCAGGCTCAAACTTGGGCTTGCCCATATCTACTTGCACCCACCCATAGCGATTGGTGCTTAGGATGATGATACCGCTTGAGGTTTCAACTCGTAAACGCTGCTTAAAAGATAGTTTTCTGGCTTGTACAAATGAAGCAAAACATCGAGCACCGTTTCCACATTGGGACACCTCAGAACCATCTGCATTAAAAATCCGATATTTAAAATCAATATCTGGGCGACTTGGTGGCTCAACAATTAATAATTGGTCAAATCCTACCCCAATCCGTCGATCGGCAAGTAGGCGAATTAATTCGGGAGTCAGTGTCATGCGTTGGGTAACCAGATCAATCACCATGAAATCGTTGCCCAGTCCATGCATTTTTGTAAATTCTATGAGCATTGGCCTGTCCTTATTTTTAGTTATATCATTTGTATCTTAACATGAAAACAGCGTGGTGGCTAATGATTTTATGGAGTGATTGATGAAAAATCACTGATAATATTAAACAGTATTGATTTGGTTTTGTGGATAAAATTTCAAAAATTATTAAAAAATTAATTAACTAAATATCTTAAATAAGCCATAAAAACTTGTGGCATGAACGCTTGTAAGTAGATAATAAAAATGCCCTGAAAGTTTCAGAGCATCTGCGATGGGTGTGATTTAGATGAGTTCATCTTTCCACAGATCATCTAACGCTTCACGCTTGCGAATCAAGCGATGAGTGCCATGATTGACCATCACCTCGCACGGTCTTGGGCGGGTATTGTAGTTACATGCCATACTAAATCCATATGCACCTGCACCTGTGACGGCTAGGGTATCGCCAACTTGTAAAGATAAAATGCGATCTTTGCCTAAAAAGTCGCTGGATTCGCAGACTGTACCAACCACATCCCAAGTTTTGGCAGTATCCCGACTAAGCTTAGCGGGAATGATTGCCATCTGTGATTCATACAGTGCTGGGCGAATCAGCTCACTCATTGAAGCATCAACGATGGCAAAGTTTTTAAATTCGGTGGGCTTAAGCACATCCACAGTTGTCAAAAGTACGCCAGCATTTGCTACCAAGCTGCGACCTGGTTCTAAGTACAATTTTAATCCAAGCTGTTTTAAGCGTGGGAGTAATACCGTTGCAACTTGATCAATGCTGACAGGATTTTCATCAATATAGCGTACGCCCAAGCCACCACCAAGATCAATGTGCTGAAGCTTGATACCCTTATCGGTCAAGGTATCTATCAGCTCAATCAATTTATCCAACGCATCAGAAAAACCATCGGTATCTAGTAGCTGTGACCCGATATGGCAATCAATACCGACAATCTTAAGATTTGGCAAATGATGTGCGTACACATAGGCAGCCACCGCTTGTTCATGACTGATGCCAAATTTATTATCTTTCATGCCAGTTGAGATATAAGGATGAGTTTTGGCATCCACATCTGGATTAATACGCAGTGAAATGCGTGCGATTTGGTTTTGGCGACCTGCTACCTCATTAATGGTATCAAGCTCACTTAGAGATTCTACATTAAAGCAATGAATATCTGCTTTGAGTGCATATTCAATATCATCAGCCGTTTTACCAACACCAGAATACACGACCTTTTTGGCATCGGCAACTTGAAGCACACGAGCCAGCTCGCCTTTGGAGACAATATCAAACCCTGCACCTGCTTTAGCCAGTGTTTTTAGGATGGCAAGATTTGAGTTGGCTTTGACGGCATAACAAATTTGATGGTCAATGGCATCAAAGGCATCAGTGTAGCTTTGATAATTTTCTAAAAGTGTACGCTGTGAATATGCATACAAAGGCGTGCCATAGATTTCTTTGAGTGTGTGAGTGTTGATACCATCAAAATGTAAAGTGCCATCAATATACTCAAAATGCGGTAAAGCATTTGCCAAAGCTTGGGGGTCAATATACAGTGCACCATCTTGATGATGGCTGACTGGGCTAAAAGTCATAACATTATCCTAATTTTAATAAAAAATAGCCGATATAGTTTTAGTAGTCATTCATATCATCGCTGATGGGTGTCGGCTCAATCACGGGCGTACTTTCATCGGGTAGATATAATGAACCTTTTTGACCACAAGCTGAAAGCAAACTTATCATTAAAGATAAACCAAATAAGTATTTCATCATATTCATAAATCATCAAATCCATTACTGTACTTGGGCAGGCAAGCCAAATTTTAGATTAAACAAAGTTGCCCATTTGCTGAATATTTTAGCACAACACCCAAGGCTTGGGCGATCAATTAGACCAAATATGCTAAAAATTGGTATGCATTTTTGCCAAATTGGTTGGTGGATGTGAATTTGGCTCACTTAAATGGATTGCGTTATTTATCAATGGTTATGAGTGCATATTTTTCAAAAAATTATATTTAAAATGATATTTATTGCTTGACAAGAAAGATGGTACAGGTTGATTTATTAGGAATTTTAAGATAAAATTTCTTGTTCACAGTCAACACAATAGACGCAATACATCAAGGAGCGTACATGAGCTTAGCAAATCCCACTTTGGTTCTAAATTGTGGTTCTTCATCCATCAAATATGCCCTTATCAGTGAAGATGGTGGGAGTCGCATTGAGGGCTTGGCAGAAGGCTTGGGTAATCCTGAAGCTCGCATTAAGCATAAAAATTTAGAGGGTGAAGCGACGATTATTGACATTCCAAATGGTGTTCATGCTGACGCACTGAAAGTTATCTTAGAAGATTTGATTAAAGCGCATAAGCCTGTGGTTGTGGGTCATCGTGTGGTGCATGGTGGCGATAAATTTAAATCTGCTACCGTGATTGATGAAGAGGTATTGTCAACCATTGAAGCATTGACAAGTCTAGCACCGCTACATAATCCTGCCAATGCTGCAGGTATCCAAGCGATTAATGCCATTTATCCTGATTTACCACAGGTAGCAATTTTTGATACGGCATTTCACCAAACCATGCCTGAGTATGCCTATCGTTATGCAGTACCAAAAAATCTGTACACTGAGCATCAAATCCGCCGTTATGGGTTTCATGGCACTTCGCATGCGTTTGTTTCAAATCGTGCCAGCCAGCTTACTGATGCCAAAGGCGTACATGGTTGGGTGGTTGCCCACTTGGGTAATGGCTGCTCTGCTACCGCAGTTTATGATGGTAAAAGCTTAGATACCTCAATGGGTATCACACCGCTAGAAGGGCTGATGATGGGTACACGCTCAGGGGATGTTGATCCAAGTTTGCATATTCATCTAAATCGTACATTGGGCTTATCATTAGACGAAGTTGACACCTTGCTCAATAAAAAATCAGGTTTGCTTGGCGTATCAGGTATCTCAAATGACATGAGAAATCTTGAAGCTGCTGATAAAGAGGGCAGTGCAGATGCTCGTTTGGCACTGGACATGTTCGCTTATCGTACCGCCAAATATCTCCTAAGCCTAACTGCAGCATTGCCTGAGTTTACAGGCATCGCCTTTACAGGTGGTGTGGGTGAAAATGCTGTTGAAATGCGTGCCGATATTATCAAGCACCTAAAACATTTGGGTGCAAAAATTGACACCACTAAGAATGATAAGTTGATGCGTGGTGCCGAAGGCAGTTTCCATGCCGAAGATTCATCGATTGAGCTTTGGGTGATTCCTACCGATGAAGAATACCAAATCGCCAGCGAAAGCCGTGCGGTCTTGGGATTATAATTTAGTTACAAATACTTAACTAACCGTTCAAGCAGTTGAGCGGTTTTTGTGTTAATACCAATCTATCATATATTTATTAAGGGTACATATGAAAGCACTGTTATTGATTCCGACATTTGACGCTCCAAATTTTTCAACCATCGCAGAAAATTTTGCCAAAAGCATTGGTGCAGCTTACATTGCACCATTTGATGGCGATGGCGATAGCAAGCTTAGAGTAGCAGTCAGCGAAGGTCGGCTTGATGAGATGCTTGAAAAAGTAGTTGCTGCCCAAAGTGCAAAGCTGACGGTTGTTAAAGGTTTGGCGACTTTACCAAATACGCCTTATGCCAGTTTGGTCAATCGTGATTTGGCAAATGGTCTGGATGCCGATGTATTATTTGTCAGCCAAAATGCTGAAGAGTTGGCTGTATTTGCTGCTGCGTTTGGCGGTCTTAAGTCTGAGCGTGTGCTGGGTGTTATTGCAGCAGGCGTAGATAAATTTGGGGTAACTGTATGGGCAACGATTGATGGTGAGCAGTTGACAGTTGATGAAGAAGTTATCAAAAACTATCAAGCAACAACAAGAGTCAAAAAACTCTCACCATATGCGTTTCGCAATCAAGTTGTCCAAAAAGCACAAGCCGCCAAAAAACGCATTGTACTGCCAGAAGGTGATGAGCCAAGAACCATTGAAGCTGCTGTAATTTGCCAGAGTCGTGGCATTGCTCAGTGTGTCTTATTGGGTGAACGCACCAAGATTGAAGCGGTAGCAGCAGAGCGTGGCGTGGTATTACCAAATGATATTGAAATCATTGACCCTGCCAGCATCGCTGAAAAATATGTTGCCCCCATGGTAGAACGCCGTAAGGGTAAAATTGATGAAGCTGGGGCAAAGCAAGCATTACAAGATACGGTAGTTTTGGGTACGATGATGCTACATATGGGCGATGTTGATGGTTTGGTATCAGGAGCGGTTCATACGACTGCTGACACCATTCGCCCAGCGTTTCAATTGATTAAGACAGCACCACAGTACAGCTTGGTTTCTAGTGTCTTTTTTATGCTCTTGCCTGAACAAGTCATGGTTTATGGCGACTGTGCGGTCAATCCAAATCCAACCGCAGAACAGCTGGCAGAGATTGCTATTCAGTCTGCCAAATCAGCCAAAGCCTTTGGCATTGACCCAAAAGTTGCCATGATCAGTTACTCTACCATCGATTCAGGTTCAGGTGTTGATGTTGATACTGTTAAACAAGCTGTACAAATCATTCGTGAAAAGTCGCCAGAGTTAAAAGTTGATGGTCCATTACAATTTGATGCCGCAACTGTCAAAAATGTCGGTAAACAAAAAGCACCAAATTCAGTAGTAGCAGGTGAGGCAAATGTCTTAATTTTCCCTGATCTAAATACAGGTAACACGACCTATAAAGCTGTTCAACGCACAGCTGATGTGATCAGTGTTGGTCCGATGCTCCAAGGCTTGAATAAGCCTGTCAATGATTTATCTCGTGGGGCTTTGGTAGATGATATTGTTTATACAATTGCTCTGACTGCAATACAGGCCATTGATGAATAACCTTAAGATTTGATTGGCACTGTGGATACAACATAAATCAGTTATTGGCTTAAGCGATATTTCAGATATCGCTTAAGGGTTGGTAAAACAAAGATGGCGATTGATTGTTTAACAACAGTGAAATATGGCATGATTTTTCTTGCATATTTTTAAAAATCATCGTATAATGTTTTAATATCTATTTCTTGCCATCTATTTTATTATCATATTTATGCTTAATATTGAATGATATCGTATTAATATTAAGTAAATTCTCAACGGAGTAAGCTCATGCAAGTATTATCATCGCTGAAATCTGCTAAAAATCGTCATGAAGACTGCCAAATTGTTCGCCGTCGTGGTCGTACTTTTGTGATTTGTAAGTCAAATCCACGCTTTAAGGCTGTACAAGGCGGTAAAAAGAGAAAATAAGCTAAATAACCCAATAATCAGCCTAAATCATTGATTTGATTAATTATTAGGTTGTGTTATTTTAGTAGATTTTGATGAACAGTATTAAATTAATACTGTTCATTTTATTTTGTGTGATGATTTTGCCAACGATTACCATTCTCTGCGAAATACCCAATGATTTTCATCGCTGACACTGGGGGCAAAATAATAACCATCGGTATCAAAATATTTTAAATCTTCAACATCTTGAATCTGATGCTTAGCGGCATAATTGACCATCAGTCCGCGTGCTTTTTTGGCATAAAAGCTCACAACTTTATAACCATCATTTTTTGCATCTTCAAAGCGAGGGGTAATGATACGCCCTTGAATTTGTTTGGGGTGAACAGCACCAAAATATTCTTGAGAGGCGAGATTAACCAAAATACCGTCTGATTGCTTTAAATGCTGATTGATTTGATCAGTAATTTTATCGCCCCAAAATTGATAGAGATTATCTGCCTGCTTTGTCTGAAATTTAGTACCCATTTCCAGTCGATAGGGTAATATTAAATCCAGTGGCTTTAATAGACCATATAGCCCTGATAAAATACCCAATCTATCATCTAAATAATTAATTTGGTTTTCGTTGAGATGATACGCATCCAAACCTGTATAGACATCGCCAGCAAATAAATAAATGGCAGGTTTGGCATTTTCATCAAAGGGATAAGCCCAGTGCTGATTGCGAATGACATTAAGCTCGGCAATCTTGGCAGAGACGCCCATCAATTCTTGCAGGTCAATCACATCATAGTTTTTTAAAGTTTGCATTAGTTGAGCGGCTTGCTCAATGAATCGAGGGCTGCTATAAACTGTATGAGATGGTAACGGAACAGCAGTCTTTTCATCTAAATTTTTGGCAGGAGATAATAAAAAAAACATAATCGGCTCTTATTTATGATTAAATTGTCTATGAACAAACTACCAAACCTATACCAAAAATGCAAATTTAAAAAACAAGATTTCATTTTTGGGTATCCAAAAGGCAGGCATCGCCGATAAATCAGATGAAATTTTATTTGGCAATTTTACAAATTTTAGTATAATCAAAATGGCGTGGTTTTGTATCTTTGATTTTTATGATGAAAAAGGAATGATGATGACAATTGTGACGGATTTTTTAATGACCCATGATAAGCGGCGTATTGCAATCATTACATTAAACCGACCTGATGCACTCAATGCGCTCAACTTGGAGATGGTGGCAGCCATTCAAGCGTGTTTAGATAAATGGGCAATTGATGACAGTGTGGCTGCGGTGTTGCTTTGTGGAGCAGCAGATAAAGCATTTTGTGCAGGTGGCGATATTCGTGGTTTATATCATGGCTATAATCCCAAGATTTTCCCAAATCCAACTGCCAAGGCGTTTTTTTCTACAGAATATGCCTTATGTAAACAAATAAAAAGTTATACAAAGCCTATCATCGTTTGGGCGGATGGTATTGTCATGGGTGGCGGTATGGGCTTGGCAGTCGCATCAAGTCATCGCATTGTCACGCAAACCACAATGATGGCGATGCCAGAGATTAGTATTGGGCTGTTTCCTGATGCTGGCGGTTCTTATTTTTTAAGGCATATGCCCAATAAGATCGGTTTATTTTTGGGTTTGACAGGTGCAAGAATTAACGGTACAGATGCACTTGCTTTAGGTGTGGCAGATTTTGGTATGGCAAGTGATGATTTTGATGTGTTAATACAAGCGCTGACCACTGCCGATTGGTCAGATGATGCCACCAAAAATCATCAGATGCTCAATGCACTGCTTGGTCAGTTGCATCATAACCACACTCTACCAACAGGGTGGCTTTTGCCTCATCGTGATGAGATTGAGCGTATGATGCAGCAGGCGGGTGACTTGGCAGCATTTGATACACTTGCTAGATTGGGTTTTAACATTGAATATATTCAACAGGCATTTAAAACTTATATCGCTGGCTCACCGACATCGGCGGCGATTACATGGCATATGGCAAATCAAGTGGAGAATATGAGCTTTGATGAGGTGATGGATTTAGAATATATTGTTGCAATTCATTGCTCGCATAATGGCGAATTTGCTGAAGGTGTGCGTGCATTATTGATTGATAAGGATAAAAATCCGAAGTGGCAATATACGCCAGATAGCCTGCCTGATGGCTATATCAAAAGCCATTTTAAAGCTTGGTAATACCATTTGTCTTAGGCAACCTACCTTTGATGGCTGTGATAAGATAATATTAAGCCGTCAAAGGCAGGTATGCTCCCACTTAACTCAATTATAATGATGGATTTAGCAGACGATGAAGAAAGTGAACAATCAGATTTGGCTCAATGGCAATTGTCGCTACTACGCCAAAGACTGCACCAAAAAGATGTGCTGAGTGGTTGATATTTCCGCCATCTCGGCGGTCAGCCCAAATACTATAAGCCACATAAGCAATCGCAAATACAATCGCAGGAATGGGTAGGACGGCAAATAAATACAGCGTATTCCAAGGGGCGAATAAAATATAAGCAAATAAAACAGCACTGACCGCACCTGATGCACCTAAGCTTGAATAGTAAGTATTGTTTTTATTGCGTGCATAAGTAGGTAGCATCGCAATAATAATCGCCGAAATATAAAAACCCACAAAGCCCAAATTGCCAAATTTATCAATATAAAACCGTTCAATCACACGACCAAAAAAGTACAGCGTAAACATATTAAACAGTAAATGCATGCCATTGGCGTGGATAAATCCATGAGTAAGCAAGCGGTCATATTGACCTTTATTGACGGCAGGTGGATAAAAAATCAATCGCTCAAGCAAAGGTCTAGATTGCCATGCGGCGATACTGATGATGACAGTAATGATAATAATGACAGTTGTGTGATTCATGATATGTGTTTGCATTGATTGATAAATACACGCTTAGTCTAGCAGATTTTTGGTAAAATGCTTAGCCTTTGTACGATTTTATGGCTAATTTTAATAACAAGTGAATAAAAACTACCAACTTTTTGGTAAATTTGATTTTAAGTATAAGTGGTTCATGTAATTTATATGCCAAAAAGTATGTGCATAAAATCAATCAAATGGTTTATCTGTCAATTTGATGAGTGGGTATTGAGGGTTTTTGCTTCATGATTAAAATCATTGAGAATTAATTACTATCATAATTACTATAATATTACAGATATGTAAATAAAAAACCATTCATCATTTACTTTTGTAATTGCTTAATTTTTTTTGAGCGAATAAAAGGCGGTTTTGTTTATCAATTGTTGCCAGCGCTTTTAAGTTGCCATAAAATCAGTCACAATAGCGTTATAAAACAAGTGGCTTCAAGCAACTTGTTGTTTTTCTTAAGGACGGCATCGGCATTTTGCTGATGGATAATGAAATTTAAATTTAAAATGACCTATGGAGTGACTTATGAGCTTAATTAATAAATTAAATGAACGCATTACGCCGCATGTCTTAACTTCGATTAAAAATCAAGATGGCGATAATGCTGATAAATCTAATTTGTTAACCGCATTTTATACCATTTTTGCAGGACGCTTGAGTAATGAAGATGTGTATCAGCGTGCCAATGCTTTGCCTGATAATGAGCTTGAGCATGGGCATCATCTGCTCAATGTTGCTTTTAGTGATGTTTCAACTGGTGAAGATCAGATTGCTTCTTTGAGTAATCAATTAGCCGATGAATATCATGTTTCGCCAGTAACGGCACGCACCGCAATCGCAACGGCAGCACCTTTGGCTTTGGCACGCATTAAAGAGCAAGCAGGTGCATTATCTGTACCGTCTTTTATTCGTACTCAATTGGCTAAAGAAGAAAACCGTTTGCCAACTTGGGCGCATACTTTATTGCCAGCAGGGCTATTTGCAACCGCTGCCACAACCACCGCCGAGCCTGTAACGACAGCCTCTGCTGTTGTGAAAGAGCCTGTCAAACCAAGTGTTGTGACAGAACCAGTTCATCCAGCTGCGGCTACCACCCCAGTCAAAACACCAACTGCCCGGCATTACGAAAACAAAGAAAAAAGTCCTTTTCTAAAAACGATTCTACCGATTATTGGATTGATTATTTTTGCAGGCTTGGCATGGCTTTTGTTAAGAGCATGTCAAGACAAACCAACACCTGTTGCGGCACCTGTTGCGACAGATACAGCACCTGTGGTAGCGGATAATGCTGTACAGGCAGACCCAACACAAACAGGTGTTGCCCAAGCACCTGCAACGCTTAGCTTGTCTGTTGATGAAACGGGTCAAGCGTTGTACTCGCACCGTGCTCAGGTTGGTAGTGAAGAGCTTGCAGGTCATATCCGTGCAGCTATTGCTCAAGTCTTTGGCGTACAAGATTTAACCATTCAAAATACCAATGTACATACCGCTACGATGCCAGCGGCAGAATACTTACCAGCAATTTTGGGTTTGATGAAAGGTGTACCAAATTCAAGCGTTGTGATTCATGATCATACGGTACGCTTTAATGCAACCACGCCAGAAGATGTAGCAAAACTGGTAGAGGGTGCTAAAAATATTCTACCCGCTGATTTTACTGTAGAAGCAGAACCTGAACTTGATATTAATACTGCGGTTGCCGATAGTATTGAAACAGCGCGTGTTGCTATTGTTGCTTTGGGTGATACGGTTGAAGAAAATGAGATGGATATTTTAATCAATGCATTAAATACCCAAATCATTAACTTTGCTTTAGACTCAACCGAAATTCCCCAAGAAAATAAAGAAATCTTGGATTTGGCTGCCGAAAAATTAAAGGCAGTGCCTGAAACAACTTTGCGTATCATTGGTCATACAGACACTCAAGGCACGCATGAGTATAATCAAGATTTATCAGAATCTCGTGCTGCTGCTGTTAAAGAGTATTTGGTATCAAAAGGTGTTGCTGCTGAACGTTTGAACACTCAAGGTGCAAGTTTTGATTATCCAGTTGCATCAAATGCTACCGAACAAGGTCGCTTCCAAAACCGTCGTATTGAGTTTGTACTTTTCCAAGAAGGTGAAGCAATTACTCAAGTCGGTCATGCTGAAGATGCACCAACACCTGTTGCACAAAACTGATCATTTTGTTATTGGTTATGAGTTTTAGATTGGGCCAAATGAATGATAATATACCAATCTTACAAGTACTTTTAATAACCAAAACCAACCGTAATCAACCCAAGAACCAAATTACCCATCGGTCATTTGGTTCTTGGGTAGTTTTTATTGGCTCTCAATATATGATGTAGACCAATTTGACCCAAAATAGATCAGAGTTTGGGTCTTGGATTTGCGACCATATCGTATAACTGACATATCTTGAACACAAAAAAGCATAAAATGACAAAATTGGTATTATTCAATAAGCCTTACGGCGTGCACAGCCAGTTTAAAAAAGATCATGACGGCATGATCACTTTAGCGGATTTTATTGATGATAAAACGATGCGTGTGGCAGGAAGATTAGATAAAGATTCAGAAGGGCTATTATTATTGACTGATAATGGTAGGCTCAATCACGCCATCACAACGCCACCAACTGCCAAAAATGCCAAAGATAAGTATACAAAATGTGCCAAGACTTATTTGGTGCAAGTAGAAAATATTGCAACAAACGTACAAATACAGGCATTGGAACAAGGTGTGATGCTAAAAGATGGGAAAACTTTACCCGCCAAAGTACAAAAACTTGATGAAAACGAACTACCGATTCGTTTATGGCAGCGAAATCCACCAGTCCGCCAGCGAGTAAATATCCCAACCACATGGCTTAAGATAACCATTGTTGAAGGTAAAAATCGACAAATACGCCGCATGGTTGCCCATGTTGGTTTGCCCTGCCTAAGGTTAATCCGATCACAAATAGGCATTTGGCAACTGAATGGCTTGGCAGTGGGTGAAAGCCGAGTTTTACAGTTAGACCAGCAAACATTACTTAAATTGGGTCTGTCAGCTCAGCCAACACCCAAGCAAAATAAGCCAACCAACTTGATATCAAGCAATACAAAGGGAGCGGTCAATCCAAAATCTGGTAAAATTCATTTGTTAAAAAAACCATCTTGGCGTGTCCGCCCACCTAAGTTTCGTGCTTAATAGTTATTAGCTCAACTTGTTAAATCAGCAAAATTCAGCCATAAACCGCCATCACCTTCAAGTTTAACTGTTTGGTGTATGGTTTTTTGGTTGTTAATGGTAAATGACAACAGTTCATCTCGCCGAAACGCGTGTACGGTTAATGGCGAGCCTGTGGTATTTTGATGCTTAACCAGCCGATTGAGCAATGCTGATGTTGCTTTTAGCCCATCAATTGCAATGATGGTATCATCATAAGATAGTCCCGCATGGCTTGCAGCAGATTGACGGCTGACATGAGTGATGGTCAGTCCATGGGCATGTTCATTAAAGCTTATGCCCCATGTTTTATGTTTATCCTGAAACTTAGCTTGAATGGCAAATTTTGTAAAATAATCAGTCAATGGTAATGGATCGACACCAATGACATAGCGATGATAAAAATCTTGCCAAGCTTCTTGCCCCATCATTTGAGCGATGATCTCGCCTAGAATCTGGGTGGTCAGCCCAAAGGGTTGGTTATTTGTTTTTATATAACAGGCTTTGATGACATCAAACAGACGATATTTGCCGTCTGTTTTATCCATCAGCATCATATCAAGCAATAAGGCAACCAATGCACCTTTATTATAGTAACTGATGCCTTGATTGTTGGTATTTTCATCGGTACGATATAGCTTAATCCAAGCATCAAAACTGGATTCTGCTACGCTTTGATGTAACAAGCCTTCTGTTTGTTGATAGCGATTAATTTGTGCCGTAATGAGTTTTAAATAGCTGGATTTATCAATCACACCTGAGACTAAAAGCATTAAATCATCAATGTAGGAAGTGAAGCCCTCAAATACCCATAAAAGTGGCGTATAAGCCTCTTCGGTGAGTGTATTGTTCATCATCACATCAGGCTTGACTGTTTTTACCCACCATGCGTGAAAATATTCATGGCTACATAGCCCAAGAAAGCGTTGATAATGCTCATTTGGGATTTGGGGTTCGTCAAAAGCAGGCATATCGCCACGAGGACTGATTAAAGCTGTTGAATTGATGTGCTCAAGTCCACCATAGTCTTTATCTGTTACCATGGTCATAAAAGTGTAATCTGCAAAGGGAGCATCGCCCAGCCAATTGACATAGCTTTGGCAAATTTTGGTTAAATCAGCCTTTAGGCGATGCAAGTTGCCATGATGGCGACCTGCCAAAAAAAATCGGTGTGGCAGGCAAGTTTTTTTATCTTTGATAATCTCAAAGCTGATTTCATCTTGGTTGCCAATTTCAAAGGGAAAGTCAAAATACTCAGAAGCTGCCAAGCCATTAAAACGATATTCAAGCCCATCACTCGTGCTGGTTTGCTCAAATTTTAAGCCACAAGCAATTGTGCATTTCAGATGGTTTGCCAAAAATGTCTTTGGTACAAACAGTGTGATATTAGCTTGAGTCTGTTTATTTGCCTCTGGAAGTAATAATAATGAGGTAAAATTTCCAAAAATACGCGTAGCATCAACGAATGCTGTACGCACTGATAGATCTCGGCAGTACACTTCATAGTGTATGGTAATATCATCACCTTGCTTGGCATTTGGCAGTACGAATGTTTTTTTGTCAATTTTTTCGGCACGATGGCGTATTAGGCTATCACCGATTTGATAATACACTGTGGTGATATTTTTACTAAATTCACGGATTAAGTAACTGCCTGCAATCCATGTTACCATAGAAAAAGCAGGAGTATCGCTTAACGCTGTGTGATGAATGCGTATATCGGCTAAATGTTCATTAAACCGCTCAAAACTAATGTGATAATTTAGGCTCATTGTCTTTTTAAAACTCATTGATGGATTAGAATTACTGTGGATTTGACCATATGACTATTTAATTAATGGCTTAATTTAATGGCAATTTGCCAAGCTCATCATGTTAAGATGAGTTTGAATGAATCATGGATTGTTTTTGGTATCAATCATTTTGGCAGTCATGACATTAAACAATGATTATATCAAAAAAAATTATATCAAAAAGATTATATCAAAAATGCCAAATAGATGAAATGACTGATTTGGTACCATAAAATATCGTATTTTTTAGAACTTTTTTATCAAGTATTGGATAAAAGGTGTTTTTTTGGCATATTTTTGCTACAATGGTAATTAAAATTTGTCATTTGACAGCTTTGGCACCCGCCTAAGCGATGGCAATTTGTTTATCAGGAATTTCTTATGACAACCATTAACAAAGATACTGTTGTACAATTCAACTATACCTTAACCAATGCCGAAGGTGAGATTCTTGACCAATCACGAGATCAGCCATTGGTATATTTGCACGGGCATCATAACATTATCCCAGGGCTTGAAAAACAGATGATGGGTAAATCAGCAGGCGATACATTTAAAGTAACGATTGCCCCTGAAGATGCTTATGGCGAATATGTTCAAGAAGCAGTACAAGAAGTACCACGAGCCAATTTTCAGGGTGTGGATAACATTGAAGTGGGTATGCAATTTCAATCACAAACGGATGATGGTCATGTGATGCTTGTCACTGTTAAAGATGTGAATGATGAGATTGTTGTGGTTGATGGTAATCATCCTTTGGCAGGCGTTGAGCTGACTTTTGATGTTGAAATTGTTGAGGTTCGTGCGGCAACAGCTGATGAAATTGCCCATGGTCACGCACATGGTGCAGGCGGTCACCAACATTCATAACTTTAAGTTAGCCTGACAAAAAACCCAAAGCATCATTTTGGGTTTTTTATTTACCATCATTGTCATAATTATTTTACAAATATGATTAACCTTATAGTTAATAATCAAGCATCCAGTTTCGTCGCAGTATTTTATGCCTGAGTAAATTGGATTAAGTGAATTTTATTCATCTTCTTTAAAAAATATTTCGCTTTTATTTAGATTAAAAATGCGGTTTAATATCTCATCTTTAAATTTTAGCCAAGAGGTAACAACATGACCACACAATTTCAATGCCGAGTGCATACTCAGCGTTTTGATGAAAACTATGAGCCAGCGACCAGCACTCGTTTGACCACCAACTTTGCCAATCTGGCTCGTGGTGAAAATCGCAAAGAAAATCTACAAAATGCCATCAGAATGATTAACAACCGTTTTAATGATTTGGCACATTGGGACAATCCGACAAATGACCGTTATTCGGTACTCATTGACATTGTGTCTATTGATGTTGATGTGGCAGGTAAGGGCGAATTTTTCTCAGGATTAGAATGGCTAAAAACATCTGTGGTTGACCATAAAACAGGCAAAACTACCCCTGGCATCATTGGCAACAGCTTTTCATCATTTGTTCGTGATTATGATTTTAGCGTATTGCTTCGTGAATATAATAAGGATAAGGCTGAATTTAGTGTGCCAGAGGGTTATGGCGATTTGCATGGCAAATTGTTCAAATTCATGATAGCATCCGAAGAATACAAAGCCCATTCCAAAAAAGCACCCGTACTGTGCCTAAGCGTGGCGACCACTCGCACTTATCACAGAACCACCAACACGCATCCGATTTTGGGCGTGGAATATGTGCAAAATGATTATTCATTGACCGATGAGTATTTTGCCAAGATGGGCTTAAAAGTGCGTTATTTTATGCCCCCAAAATCGGTTGCCCCTTATGCGTTTTATTTTGATGAAAATGCTGATTTGTTGAACGATTACACCAATTTAGAACTCATCAGCACCATCGCCACCATGGAAGCATTCCAAAAAATCTATCGCCCAGAGATTTATAATGCCAATTCGGTTGCAGGTCAGATATACAAGGGCAGCTTAACTTATGAAGATTATGCTGTGCCAAAAGTGGATTATGACCGTGTGGAGCGTAATGATTTGGCAGTCAAACAAGGCAAAATCGCCGAAGAGCAGTTTATCAAACCATATCAAGAGATTTTGGATGCTTGGCTTGCCGAAAAATAAGCGATAAGTATTAATCAATCAGCCGATGAATGTTTATCGGTTGGTTGATTAAAATTTTTGGTATAATGGCAAATTTAGTTTAGGAAAATATAATGAGCAAAATTTTACTTCCCACATCCACCGCAGGCAGTTTGCCAAAACCATCTTGGCTTGCTGAACCTGAAAAACTGTGGTCAGAATGGAAATTTGAGGGCGATGAGTTATTACAAGCCAAACAAGATGCTCTGTTGGTGTCGCTTGCTGAGCAAACCCATGCAGGCATTGACATTGTCAGCGATGGCGAACAGACTCGTCAGCATTTTGTTACCACATTCATTGAGCATTTGGATGGCGTAGATTTTAATCAGCGTGAAACTGTTCGCATTCGCAACCGCTATGATGCCAGCGTGCCAAGCGTGGTAGGTGAGGTGTCTCGCCCAAAATCGGTATTTGTAGACGATGCCAAATTTTTACGCGCTCATACTGACAAACTCATCAAATGGGCATTGCCTGGCCCTATGACGATGATTGATACTTTGTATGATGGTCATTACAAAAGCCGTGAAAAGCTGGCGTGGGAATTTGCCAAAATCCTAAACGAAGAAGCCCGTGAATTAGAGGCGGCAGGCGTGGACATCATTCAGTTTGATGAACCTGCGTTTAATGTATTTTTTGATGAGGTGAATGATTGGGGTGTTGCAACCTTAGAGCGTGCCATCTCTGGGTTAAAATGCCAAACAGCGGTGCATATCTGCTATGGTTATGGCATTAAGGCAAATACCGATTGGAAGCAGACACTTGGCAATGAATGGCGACAGTACGAGGAGAGTTTCCCAAAACTTCAACAATCAAAAATTGACATTGTCTCATTAGAGTGTCAAAATTCACATGTGCCAATGGATTTGATTGAACTCATTCGTGGCAAAACCGTCATGGTGGGTGCAATTGATGTGGCAACAAACCAAATTGAAACGCCTGAGCAAGTGGCAGATACGCTTCGTAAGGCGTTACAGTTTGTGGACGCTGATAAATTATACCCATCAACCAACTGTGGCATGGCACCCTTGTCTCGCACAGTGGCTCGTGGCAAGCTCAATGCCCTAAGTGAAGGGGCGGCGATTGTTCGCCGTGAACTGCTTGGTAAATAACTAAGATTAAAACTGAGTTTGTGAAACCGTGCTTATTAGCAAAAAATTTATCATAAGTCAGTTTTGAATACAAAAATAACTTTAAGGGTGTATCAACTACATCCTTTTTAATTTTAAATGGGAAAATCATGGTAGAAAAATTAATTTTTAAAGATGCCATGGCGCGCCTAGCTACTGCTGTTCATATCGTCACTACCGATGGCGATACAGGTCGTCATGGGTTTACCGCATCGGCGGTATGTAGTGTGACAGATTCGCCACCGTCACTGCTTGTGTGTATGAATGCCAATGCTCGCTCTTATGAACATTTTATCGCCAATCAAATATTGGCAGTTAATACTTTATCCGCTGAGCAGGCACATTTATCAGATGTTTTTGCATCACCACTTGAATCAAAGGCACGATTTGAGCATGCTGATTGGAGTGTGTTAAGTACAGGCGCACCAGTTTTAACAGATGCTTTGGTTAGTTTTGATTGTGAAATTCAAACCATCCAAGATGTTGGTACGCACAGTATTTTTATTTGTAAAATTATCGCCATTCGAAAAGGTGAGAATGAAAAGCGCAGTTTGGTTTATTTTGATAGGCAATATCATAAAATAGGTCAACCAGTTGCCATTGACAGACAGCCTGCATCGCCTCAAGTTCAAAAAGTGGACTAAAAGTGATTTGATGATGAACAAGAAAAAGTTTTTAAGCCTTGGTCGTTGGCCGGGGCTTTTTTCTGTAAATGACAAAGAATAGTCAAAGATGGCATTAGATATCATACCAAAATTATTGCTATACTATGTCACTATGTTTTTTAATATTAAATCAATCTATCGGAATAAAAATCATGACTTTGCAATCACCTAATGATTTTGATCAAGCTGGTAAAACTTCCCACATGCAACGCTTTTTAAAAGGTGTTGAGTGGTTGGGGAATTTATTGCCCCATCCTGTGGTTTTATTTATTTGGATGTCGGTCATTTTACTGGGATTATCAGCCATCTTATCTGCCATGGATGTTGCTGTCATTGACCCACGCCCTGAGGGTGCCAAAGGTCGTGCTGAAGATGGCATGATTTATGTTGTCAATTTGCTCAATGGCGAAGGCTTGGCAAAAATTGTTGAAAATCTAGTCAAAAATTTTACAGGGTTTGTGCCTTTGGGTACCGTGCTGGTGGCCTTACTGGGTGTGGGTATTGCTGAGTATTCTGGAATGATTTCAGCGGCACTGCGTGGCATGGTTATGAATGCCCCCAAAAAAATGGTTACTTTAGTCGTGGTATTTGCTGGTATTATGTCAAATACCGCCGCCGAGCTTGGCTATGTGGTACTAATTCCATTGGCTGCCATGATTTTTCATGCTTTAGGAAGACACCCGTTGGCAGGTTTGGCTGCTGCTTTTGCAGGTGTTTCAGGCGGTTATAGTGCCAATTTACTACTTGGTACGGTCGATCCATTATTATCAGGTATTAGCCAAGAAGCTGCCCGTATCATTGACCCAAATTATATGGTTGGTGCAGAAGCCAATTGGTATTTTATGGCAGTCAGTACTTTTTTAATCAGTGCCTTGGGTTACTTGGTTACTGAAAAAATTGTTGAACCCAGTCTTGGTAAATACAACCCCCATGATGCTGATGACCCTACCGTGCTTGATAATAAAATTGAGCAGTTAAATGCCCTTGAGAAAAAAGGTCTGGTTTGGGCGGGGGTAAGTATGCTGATTTTTTGTTTACTGTTGGCATGGACGGTTGTACCAGAAAATGGTATTTTAAGACATCCTGAAACAGGACTGATCGCAGGGTCGCCATTTTTACATGGTATTGTTGTATTTATTTTTGTATTTTTTGCCATCCCTGGCTATATCTATGGCAAAGTGACTGGCAGTATTAAAACAAATCAAGATGTTGTCAATGCGATGAGTCAAGCAATGAGTTCATTGAGTATGTATATTGTGCTTGTGTTCTTTGCTGCACAGTTTACCGCTTTTTTTAATTGGTCAAATTTAGGATCAGTAATGGCGGTGTCAGGTGCTAATTTTTTAAATGAGATTGGCTTAACAGGACCTTTGCTACTGATTGGATTTATTTTAATTTGTGCCTTAGTGAATTTGATGTTAGGTTCAGCATCGGCACAGTGGGCGATTACGGCACCAATTTTTATTCCGATGCTGATGCTAACAGGCTATGCACCTGAGATGATTCAGGCTGCTTACCGCATTGGCGACAGTACAACCAATATCATCACACCGATGATGAGTTATTTTGGATTAATCATGGCAGTTGCAATTCGTTATAAGAAAGATACGGGTGTTGGTACTTTAATGGCGATGATGTTACCTTATTCGATGATATTTTTGTTCGGTTGGATGCTTTTATTTTATCTTTGGGTATTTGTATTTGGTTTACCTGTCGGTCCAGGTTCGGCAACCTATTATCACATGGGCTAAATCAGAAAGACTAAAAGTTATTTGAACCTAAAAAAGAGATAATTTTTGGTTGTAAGTTAGTCATTCATTTAAAACTTATTAATTTTATTATTTTTAGTTTTATAAATTTAATTAAAGATATTTAAAATTATCGGTAGGCTCATGAATCAAATTTTGAGATAATAGCTTTGTTGGAGCAAGTTTGGCTAAATCTCTTAGCCCATTAATGGTTTATATTCAAGATATTAATGATTTGATGGCTATTAATCAGCTGACCTAGTAAGCCAACTTTCTTTGATATTCTAAAATTCATTAACCCACCGAATAGGAAGGAAAATTATGAGTGAAATGAAATGCCCTTATGACCATACCAACTTGACCATGAGTAATGGCGCGCCTGTTATTGACAACCAAAATTCAATGACCGCAGGTGCTAGAGGGCCACTGCTTGCCCAAGATTTATGGCTCAATGAAAAATTAGCCGACTTTGCCCGTGAGGTCATTCCAGAACGCCGCATGCACGCCAAGGGTTCAGGGGCATTTGGCACATTCACGGTAACCCACGACATCACCCAATACACCCGTGCCAAAATTTTTAGCGAAGTGGGCAAAAAAACCGAAATGTTCGCTCGTTTTACCACCGTGGCAGGTGAGCGGGGGGCGGCTGATGCGGAGCGTGATATCCGTGGTTTTGCCCTAAAATTCTACACCGAAGAGGGTAATTGGGACATGGTGGGTAATAACACGCCTGTTTTCTTTTTAAGAGACCCAAAAAAATTCCCTGATTTAAATAAAGCGGTTAAACGAGACCCGCGCACCAACATGCGTTCTGCCACCAATAACTGGGATTTTTGGACACTGCTGCCAGAGGCGTTTCATCAGGTGACCATTGTCATGAGCGACCGTGGCATTCCTAAATCTTATCGTCATATGCACGGCTTTGGCTCACACACTTATAGCTTTATCAATGCTGACAATGAACGCTTTTGGGTCAAATTTCACTTTCGCACCCAACAAGGCATTGAAAATCTAACCGATGCCGAAGCTGAAATGGTGGTTGGTAAAGACCGTGAGAGCAATCAGCGTGATTTGTTTGATGCCATTGAGCGTGGCGATTTCCCAAAATGGACAATGTATGTGCAAATCATGCCAGAAACCGATGCCCAAACTGTGCCTTATCACCCATTTGATTTAACCAAAGTGTGGCCAAAAGGTGATTATCCGCTCATTGAAGTGGGTGAGTTTGAGTTAAATAAAAATCCTGAAAACTTCTTTTTAGACGTTGAACAATCCGCTTTTGCCCCAAGCAACCTAGTCCCGGGCATCAGTGTGTCCCCTGACCGCATGCTCCAAGCACGCCTATTTAACTATGCTGATGCGCAGCGTTATCGTTTGGGTGTCAATCGTAACCAAATTCCAGTGAATGCCCCACGCTGTCCTGTGTACTCAAACCAAAGAGACGGACAAGGGCGAGTGGGCGATAACTATGGCGGTCGTCCGCACTATGAACCGAACAGTTTTGGACAATGGCAAGACCAGCCGCATTTGGCTGAACCAGCATTAAAAATTCATGGCGATGCTAAGTTTTGGGATTATCGTGAGAATGATGATGATTATTTTAGCCAACCCAGAGCCTTGTTTGAGTTGATGAGCGATGAGCAAAAACAGGCGTTATTTGGTAATACGGCTCGTGCGATGGGCGATGCCCCTGATTTTATTAAATACCGCCATATCCGTAATTGCGATAAATGCCACCCTGATTATGCCATGGGTGTGGCCAAAGCGTTAGGCCTTACGGTTGAAGATGCCAAAAATGCGTATGAGAGCGACCCTGCTCGCCATCTGCCCAGCTTTTTATAATTCAGTGATAATCATAAAAGCTGTTTAGATAGAACGGCACCCCAAAAGCTAACTTTTGGGGTGTTTTTTATGGTTAAGTTCAATCATGATAAAAAATCCGCCAATAAATTGACGGATTTTGTATTTAACCACCGAAGTCATCTAATAAGATATTTTCATCTTCGACACCCAGTGATTTGAGCATACTGATGACAGCAGCATTCATGACTGGAGGCCCACACATATAGAATTCACAATCTTCTGGTGCAGGGTGATCTTTAAGATAGTTTTCATATAAGACATTGTGGATAAAGCCAGTATAACCTTCCCAGTTATCTTCAGGCTGGGGGTCTGACAGTGCGACATGCCATTCAAAGTTGTCAAATTCTTCTGCCAAGCCATCATAATCTTCAACATAGAACATTTCACGCTTTGAGCGAGCACCATACCAAAACGAGATCTTACGAGTTGATTTTAGGCGTTTTAGCTGGTCAAAAATGTGCGAACGCATAGGTGCCATACCAGCACCACCGCCGATAAAGACCATTTCGGCATCGGTATCTTTGGCAAAGAATTCACCATAAGGACCTGAAACGGTAATCTTATCACCTGGTTTTAGGCTGAATACATAAGATGACATCTTACCTGGTGGAATGCCTTCAGGAGCTCTTGGCGGCGGACTTGCGATACGGATATTAAATTTAATAATACCTTTTTCTTCTGGATAGTTTGCCATTGAATAGGCACGAATGACAGGTTCATCAACTGTTGATGTGTAACGCCATAAATTAAAATTATCCCAATCTTCGTGATATTCTTTGGCGATGTCAAAGTCTTTATAATGTACAGTATGAGGCGGTGCTTCTAGTTGCACATAGCCACCAGCACGAAACGGTACAACTTCACCTTCAGGAATTTTCAAGGTCAACTCTTTAATGAATGTTGCAACATTATCATTTGAAATAACTTCACATTCCCATTTTTGTACATCAAAAAATTCTGGGTCAATCTCAATCTTCATATCTTGTTTGACCGCCACTTGGCATGCCAAACGCATATTGTCACGGATTTCACCTTGAGTAAAATGCCCCTCTTCGGTGGGCAAAATTGAACCGCCGCCTTCAGTGACTTTGCAGCGACATTGCCCACATGTACCACCGCCACCGCATGCTGAAGATAAAAATATGCCTTCGTTAGCAAGGGTTTGTAGTAGCTTACCACCTGCGGGAGTAACCACATCATTATCTGGATTGTCATTAATGCGGATGGTGACATCACCAGAACTCACCAGCTTGGAGCGAGCCACCAAAATGACAGCAACCAAGCTCATGATAATAATGGTAAACATGATAACACCGCCAATTGCGGTACCAAATTCCATGATACTTTCTCCTATCTATTTATAGCGACATACCGCCAAATGACATAAAGCCCAAGGACATAAGCCCAACGGTAATAAAGGTGATGCCAAGACCACGAAGCGGTGCAGGTACATCTGAATATTTAAGCTTTTCACGAATCCCTGCAAGTGCAGAAATCGCTAATGCCCATCCCAAACCTGACCCAATACCATATACAATAGACTCACCAAAATTATAATCACGCTCAACCATAAACAATACACCACCCATGATGGCACAGTTCACTGTAATCAAGGGTAAAAACACCCCCAAAGCGTTGTATAAAGACGGTACAAATTTATCCAAAAACATCTCTAAAATCTGTACTGTCGCAGCAATCAATGCAATATAGCTTAATAATCCCAAAAAGCTTAAATCAACATTAGGATAGCCTGCCCATGCCAAGGCACCGTCTTTTAATAAGAATTGATACAATAAGTTGTTCAATGGCACACAGATTGCCATGACGGCAATTACTGCAACACCTAAACCAATTGCCGTTGATACTTTTTTAGATACTGCCAAAAAGGTACACATGCCCAAAAAGAAAGCAAGTGCCATATTCTCAATAAATACTGAGGTGATAAATAAACTGACATAATGTCCCATCAGTGACCTCCTCCGTGTGATAAGCCTTTAGATTGAGGTTTCATGATAAATTCAGCAGCTTCTTGCTGGTCTTTTTTCCAAAGACGAATAATTGCAATAAAACCTGCAATCACAAAGAATGAAGAGGGCGGTAGTAACAACAAACCATTGGGAATATACCAGCCACCTTCGGTGATTTTTTCAAGCAAAGTAATACCAAACCAGCTGCCATTACCAATGACTTCACGGACTGTTGCCACAAAAATCAATACTGCTGAATAACCAAGTCCATTACCAATACCATCTAAAAAGCTTGGGATGGGTGGATTGCTCATGGCAAAGGCTTCAGCACGACCCATGACGATACAGTTTGTGATGATTAAGCCGACAAATACCGATAATGAACGGCTGATTTCATAAGCAAAGGCTTGTAAAATTTGGTCAACCACGATCACCAGTGAAGCGATAATCACCATTTGTACGATAATACGAATGGATGAGGGGATTTTGTTACGGATAATGGAGATAAAGAAACTTGAAAATGCTGTAACTAAGGTTAATGCGATACACATGACCAAAGCGTTTGCAACACTTGTGGTAACCGCAAGTGCTGAACAAATACCCAAAATTTGTAGTGCAATTGGGTTATTATTAAAAATTGGTGTCGTTAAAATACTTTTGGTATCAGCCATGATTATACTCCTTCACCCTTGTCTGCTTGACCAGCCCTTAGGTTGTCCAAAAATGGCTTATAACCATCTTCGCCAATCCAGTACTGAAGTAGATTATTGACACCACGGATGGTCAAGGTAGCACCACTGATGCCATCAATTTGACTCTCACGTGCGGTGCCTGATTTGACAACGGCAATTTTTCTTGAACCATCGTCATTATACAGCTCTTTGTCCACCCATGTGGCTTGCCATTGTGCTTCTTCAATGCGTGACCCCAAGCCAGGGGTTTCTTTGTGTTGATAAAAATTAACCCCTTTAATGGTATTTAAATCTTTATCCAAGGTCAAAAGACCAAAAATTGGTCCCCATAAACCAGCACCATGAATGGGCAGCACAATTTGCTCAAGCTGACCATTGGCATCTTTTGCCAAATATACTTTGGCAAAATTTGGTTTGCCTCCAATTTTGGCAATATCATTTGTTAATGAAGTAGACAGGCTGGGTGTGCGAGCTGCTTTTGAGACATTGTAGCTATTGACATCACTGATACCAGACGCCATAATTTCTTGCTCTGTTGCAAATTGACCTGTTTGTAGGTTGACCAAGCGTATTTCAAAATCAGCAAAACGCTCTGCAATGACATCGGCTGACTCTGTTTCTGGGTCGTACATATCTGCCGCCATCAAGATATTTTTATTCAAATCCAGACGGGCGTTTTCTTGCTGCTTTGGCTTAAGACCAACAGCAACCGCAGAAACCATGACCGAACAGACCAAGCACAAAATCAGTGCCGTGGCTGCGGTACTTACATTATTATTCTTGGTTGACATGGCTTAATCTCCGTGCGTTTTGGCGTTTGATATTAGCTTGAGTGACAAAATAGTCAAACAATGGGGCAAACAAGTTGGCAAACAAGATGGCTAACATGATACCCTCTGGAAAAGCAGGGTTTGCCACACGGACAGCCACCGTCATAACACCGATAAGCAGACCGTAGCACCAGCGACCAATGTTAGTATGGGCAGCTGAAACAGGGTCGGTTGCCATAAATACTGCACCAAACATAAAGCCACCAATCACCAAGTGCCAATGAGCAGGTAGGCTCATCATCACATTTTTGTCTGAACCAAACACATTAAACAGTAAGGCAGTAACAACCAAACCAATGACTGAGCCTGCAATCACACGCCAAGAAGCAATGCGAGTCCAAAGAAGTCCAACCATACCAATTAAGATGGCAAGTGTTGACACTTCACCGATTGAGCCTTGCATATTACCCAAAAATGCATCCATCCAAGTGATGGTCTGACCGTAGGCATCGACAAACTGATCTGGGCTAACGCCTATGGCAGCTAGACCTAATGGCGTTGCACCCGAAAAGCCATCTACAGCGGTCCAAATGGCATCGCCTGACATATAAGCAGGATAGCTAAAGTACAAAAATGCCCGACCTGCCAAGGCGGGGTTAAGAAAGTTTTTGCCTGTGCCACCAAATACTTCTTTAGCAACCACAACCCCAAAAGTGATGCCTAAAGCTACTTGCCATAACGGAATATCTGGGGGGAGCGAGAGTGCGAATAATACTGAAGTCACAAAGAAGCCTTCATTAACTTCATGACCACGCACAACCGCAAAAATAATCTCCCAAAGAATGCCGACCGCAAAAGTTACGGCATAAATGGGTAAAAATTGCATCGCCCCATAAACAAAACTTGCCCAAATACTATTTGGGTCATAGCCTGCCATATTCGTGATGATGGTACGCCAGCCTTCTGGTGTGACACCCATGGCTTGGATGGCGCTTAGTGCCTGAAATCCGACATTATACATACCCCAAAACATCGCTGGGAATGTACAAAGCCAAACGGTAATCATGATACGCTTTAGGTCGACGCCGTCACGCACATGCGATGCACTATAAGTTTGAGATGATGGCTGACGAAAGAAAGTGTCAAACATCTCAAATACAGCATAATATTTTTCGTACTTGCCACCTTTGGTAAAGGATGGCTCCATACGGTCAAAGATATTGTGAATGAACTTCATGGTTAGCCTTCCTGCTCAATACGGGTCAAGTTATCACGCAAAATATCACCGAACTCATATTTGCCTGGCGATACGAAAGTACACAGTGCCAAATCTTCTTCATCAAGCTCAAGTGCACCTAATTCAACCGCACTGATGATATCTTCGACAATCAAAGCACGCAGTAGCTGGGTAGGTAGATAGTCTTGAGGCATGACAGTTTCAAATAAACCGATTGGCACCATGGCACGAGGCGAGCCGTTGGTACTGGTCGTAAAATTGTATTTTTTGCCTTTAAAAAACTGTGAAATATAAATTGGCAATTTTGAAAAACGATTTGCCCCTGGTGTAAAAAAGTGAAGTGCAGGGCGTTCACGACCTTCGGTAAGTACAGAGACTTGATTATGAAAGCGGCCCAAAAATGCCGTAGCACCAACAGCTGTGCGACCTGATAGAACAGAGCCTGAAATGACACGGTTATCGTCGCCGTTGAGTTCACCTTGGGTCAATTCGGTCAAATCAGCACCTCGAGTGGTACGCACCAAGCGAGGATTGGCCACTGCTGGACCTGCCAAACTGATCAGACGCTCTGTGTAAATGCGACCTGTGGTAAATAGCTTACCAATGGCGATGACATCTTGATAATTAATCGTCCAAACTAAGCTGCCTCGTGCCAAAGGGTGTAAAAAGTGAATGTGCGTACCTGCGTTGCCTGCTGGATGTACACCAGTAAACCCTTCATAGATGGTATCGTTACCGTCAGCGGTTTTACTTAAGGTCTCAGGTACAATATCACCATGACAGACATAGGTTTTTGGGGATAGCGTTGATAAAATTGCCAAGCCATCATTAAATGCTTGTATTTCTTCAAATAATACGGTGGCAGGGTCAACAGCCAAAGGATTGGTATCTGTTGCCGTCACAAAAATGGCAGAAGGTATGCTATTAATTTCTGGTGTACGGCTAAAAGGACGAGTGCGTAGGGCGGTCCATTCACCTGAAGCGACCAACTGCTCAACAACTGTCTTGCGATCCAGCATTGACAAATCTTCAGAGCGATAAGCATTAAAAGTGATTTCTTCACTTGCATTTGGATCGACGGCGATGACCAAGCTTTCAAATACTCGTCGTTCGCCACGATTGACAGCAACGACAGTGCCGCCAACTGGTGCTGTATAAAGGACGCCTGCTCGTTTTTTGTCTTCGTAAAGCACCTGTCCTTTGGTGACCTTATCACCTTCTTTGACATGCATGGTCGGACGCATGCCGACATAATCGTAGCCGACTAACGCCACCTTAGTGGGCGTGTGCTCGCTAATCTGCTTGGAGGGCTCGCCAGTGATTGGCAGATCCAAGCCTTTTTTGATGGTAATCATAAGCGGATACTTAAATTAAGACCAAAACATACCAGCCTTCACCAAGTGGTGATTAATTGGCTGGACACCAAGTTTCCTAAAAACATCCAAAGCCGTGCGACCGATGAGTGGCGGGCTGATTTTGTCTAAAGGAGTCAGTATGAAACTTTGATGAACTTTGAAAAAAATTGGCAACTGACTTTATTGCTCAATTCTTGCCAAAAAAACGATTGTTCACACCATTAATCTAACAATTATACGCTAAAACGCTCAAAATTTACAGTCTTAAAGACAATTTCTATGGCAAAAATTCATGAAAATATTTGAAAAATCAATGAATGACAGTCAAAAAGATGAAACATTTACCCAATGAATTAAGTGGTATTTTGATTGAATAAGTTGCCTAATTATTAAGATATCGCTCGCTATTTTTGAGTAATGCCACCTCATTTTGGATAAAAACTGGCAAATTGTCCATGAAAAATCAGTCAATAACTGCTAAAATACCTTCCTTAATTTGACACAATTTTAAGGAAAATTCAGATGTCTATGCTGATTATACCCGCCATTGACCTCAAAGATGGTCAATGTGTTCGTCTCAAGCAAGGTCGCATGGAAGATGATACGGTTTTTGGGAGTGATCCTGTTGCAATGGCAAGCCAATGGGTCGCCCAAGGTGCACGCCGTCTGCACTTAGTGGATTTAAATGGTGCATTTGATGGCGTACCTGTGCATAAAGATGTGGTGACTGCCATTGCCAAAGCACATCCGCAGTTGCCCATTCAGCTTGGTGGTGGCGTGCGTAGTCTTAGCACCATTGAGCATTATTTGGCAGCTGGGCTAGACTTCATCATCATTGGTACTAAAGCGGTTGAAGCACCTGAATTTGTAGAAGAGGCGTGTCGTGAATTTGCAGGGCATATTATTGTAGGTATTGATGCCAAAGATGGTATGGTGGCAACGCATGGCTGGGCTAATGTTACTGATATCAAGGCAACCGAGCTTGCCAAGCGTTTTGCTAATGCTGGCGTGTCAAGTATCGTCTATACCGATATCGCCAAAGATGGCATGATGCAGGGTGTGAATATCGAACAGACGGTTGAGTTGGCTAGCTTTAGTGGTCTGCCAGTCATCGCATCTGGCGGCGTAACCAATCTTGATGACATCGTGGCACTCAAGCCATATGGCGATTATCTGTTGGGTGCGATTACGGGTCGTGCGATTTATGAAGGGACATTGAATTTGTCGGTAGCACAAGCACTCTTGGATGCGTAATTTGATGACTTACACTACCCTGAATATGATTTTTCAGGGTAGTTTTTGATTTGTCAATGCCCTTGGTGTGTTTGATTGGCTGTTAAGCTTGCCCAAATGCACAGCAGGCAAGCTTTGAATGATTTTGATCAGATTATTTTGACTTATTTGATTTTCGGCGATGCTTTTTAGACCTCTCATTTTTGGTATCTGATTTGTCATTGGTAGGCTTAGAGGGTATCATTTGGCTGTCGCCATTTTTGTCAATACGATTTAATTGCTCAATTAAGCAAAAATCAATTTGTAATAAATCCATATTGACGCCAGCAACTTGAATAATAAGCCCATCACCCAAGCCAAATCTTGAGCCTCGTTCACCAATAAGCTTTTGTTCACGCTCATCGTAAGTAAAATATTCATCACCCAGTTGTGAGATGTGAATTAATCCTTCAATAAACAACGCATCCAGCGTCACAAATAAGCCAAAATTGGTCACTGTGGTTACCGTTGCATTAAACTCATCGCCAATATGTCGCTGCATATAATGACATTTTAGCCAAGTTTCAACATCACGAGCAGCCTCTTCAGCACGCCGTTCTGTCAAACTGGTTTGCTCGCCTGCATCATCTAAAGAGCGATAAATGGGTGTTGCAGGTTTTTGGTGAGTCACCTTATCTTTGATGGCACGATGTAGCATCAAATCAGGGTAACGGCGGATTGGGCTGGTAAAATGACTATATTCATCATAAGCCAAGCCAAAATGCCCAATATTATCAGGGCTATAATTTGCTTGCATCATTGAGCGTAACAACATACTATGAATACTGATGGCATCAGGTCGGTCGGCAGTGGCTTTGATAATTCTTTGATAGTCTTCATGCGTTGGTGCTTCACTCGGAAAGCTTAGCCCAAAACTTTTAACATATTCATGTAGCCGTGCTGATTTTTCATCATTAGGCTTATCATGATTGCGGTATAAAACGGGTAATTCATGTTTGAGCGAAAAATTGGCAGCACAAGTATTGGCAAGTAGCATCATCTCCTCGATGAGCTTATGTGCATCGCCTCGGGTGCGTGCCACAATATCGATGATATCTCCTTGTTTGTCAAACTTAATGTAAGTTTCTGCGGTTTCAAATGCCATCGCACCACGATTTTCACGGCGTGCATCGAGTACCAAATAAAGCTGGTGTAAGGTATCGATGGATTTTAGCACTGCACTATTACGCACCAGTTCATCAGGTAGGGTTTCATTGGTTGGGTCATTGAAATAGGCATTGACTTGATTATAGGTCAATCTGGCTTGTGAGTGCATGATGGCAGGATAAAATTCATAACCTGTCACTTTACCCGCCCGTGATAATTTAATATCAGCCACCATACATAAGCGGTCTACCTTGGGATTGAGTGAACATAAACCATTTGATAATGCCTCTGGCAGCATTGGAATCACACGGTGAGGAAAATAAACAGAGGTTCCTCGTGCATAAGCATCTTGGTCAAGTGCTGATTGTGGTGTGACATAATGACTGACATCAGCGATGGCAACAACAACACGATAATTACCGCCAGCGCGTTTTTCAGCATAAACTGCATCATCAAAATCACGAGAGTCTTCCCCGTCAATAGTAATCAGGGGAAGATGACGCAAATCCACACGATTTTTAAAGTCTGCATCGGTTGGCTCGTCAAACTTTGAGGCTTGTGTTAAAGCGGCTTGGCTAAATTCATGTGGAATACCATAATTATACAGTGTGGTTTCAATAATTAATTCACGGTCGTTTAAGCTGGTTAAAAGCTCAGTAATTTTACCAGTAGCAAATTCTTGATAAGTGGGTAAATCAATCAAGGAAACCTTCACATCATCACCAACGGCTGCATTCATTGTTTGGACATTCTCAGCGGTGACAGTAATAGGCTGATGGGCATTAGCACCTGATAATTGTACAAAATAACCCTCATCATCCAAGCTTAATTTACCGATAAACTCAAGTTGGCTCTGTTTAATCACTTGAATAATGCGTGCTTCAGTCTTGCCACGATACTCTGTTGCTACCGCTTCAACGGTATCACCATCAAACACAAGACGCATCTGCTTTTCGTGTAAAAATAAATCTGGCATATCGTCAAGTATAACAAAACCAAAACCTTTGGGATTGCAAGAAACTTGACCTGTTAATATGGTTGGCAATGGTGCGATGCTAAAATGGATGCCATCGATACGCTCAAGTTGCCCATCACGGAGCATGGCCTTAAGGCGGTTGGTGAGAGCAAAAAATTTATCTTCATCATCCAAAAACCCAAAGTGTATGGCAAGCGTTTCTTGCGTGGCAGGCTTGCCTTGATTGGTGATATCCGCCACGGTTTGTAGAATCAATAGGCGTGAGGGAATGGGGTTTTGATATTTTGATGCTTCAATATCAGCATTGGGGTCATTCCATTTGGTTTTTTTTGTTGTTTGAGTCATCGCTGGGCTACCTAACTGCTTATACCTAATATTTTTTTAAATTGACTATTGCATAAATTGTCTTTATTGTATCATAAAGCTAAAAGTTATGTGCGTTATCTGTGTTTTGGAGTGTGGCTGTGAATTATTTGGCTATCAAAAAATCAGAACTTTCTGAGAGTGATTTTAACTATCTGTGTCAAAAGATTGCGGAGATTGAGCAGCTTGTTATGCATGGCGATGCTTGGCATGCACAAGCAATTGCAGAGATGATGGGTCAATTTGGTACACAAATGTTAATACAGACAGATCATAGCAAAACAGATAATAGCAAATCTGATATTGATTGGAGAATGATGACGATTAAGGGATATTGTATTTATCAGCGTGTCTTTGAAAATAGTGAGCTACATCGTATTGGCACTCATCCAAATTTTCAAAGACAAGGGGTCGCCACTCAGCTAATGACTGGGTTGATTGCTGAGGTGATGCATGCCAAATGCCAACAACTGTTATTGGAGGTACGCAGTGATAATACCACCGCTATTACGCTTTATCAAAGCTTAGGATTTTTACGATTTGGTGTGCGTAAAAACTATTATCGTTTTGGTAATCAAAGTATAGATGCACTAATCATGCGTTTGGGTTTTTTTGAAGATACCAACCATCATGTTTAGCGTGATAACCAGTCTTTTAATGAGATTTAGTATCGAAGCTTCAACACTCCGATACTATGGTGATCAATTCTGTGTCTGATGGTATGCCTATTTTTTCTTGGCGGGACCTAACAGCATGCCCATTTGGCGGCCTTCTACCTTAGGAGCTTGCTCAACGATGGCAATCTCAGCGGTATCTTCGATGATGCGATCAAGTTGAGCTTTACCAATTTCTTGGTGGGCCATTTCACGGCCACGGAAGCGAATACTGATTTTGACTTTGTCTTTATTTTCTAGAAATTCAACAATTTTACGCAATTTGACTTGATAGTCAGCTTCTTCAGTACCGGGACGCAGTTTAATTTCACGGACTTGAGTCTGCTTTTGATTCTTTTTGGCTTCTTTAGCTTTTTGTTTTTGTTCGTACAAATAGCGTTTATAATCCATAATTTTGCAGACAGGCGGTTTTGCATCAGCAACAATCTCAACCAAATCCAAATTTACATCCAAAGCAGCTTTTAGGGCGGTTTGAATGTCTACCACGCCCATTTGTTCGCCATCTTCTTTGACTAAGCGAACTTCTTTGGCACGGATTTCTTCATTGATGTTTAAACGGTTTGACGGTTTAATGGGTCATACTCCAAATAAAAAGATAGACCCTTATTTTACTTAAAAATGACAGGGATTTCAAGAGATTTTTAATGTCTGACTTCAACAACCAACCTTTGTCTTGCCAATTCATTGATTAACTCATCAAGATGACTTTTGTTGATGCCATCCAAATTTGCGTCCCATTCATCAAGAATGATGACATCAACATCGCTTATATTGTTATTAATTTGCATTAATTGAGATGATAATTTTTGACCTGTGGACTTTTTATGATTTTGATGAAAAAATAAATCATGGCTGACAGGCAAATAAAAAGCCCTGTTTGATAATAATGTTTTTAAATACAACAAAAAACTGCTTTTACCTGCCCCATTACGCCCTTTAATCGTCATTCTGCCATTTTTTGGCAAATGATTTAAATCAAAATCACTCAATGGCATGTTATTAACAAAAATCTCTTTAAAGTTAATTCTGCTTAATATGTCAATATCAGGCATATTTAACGAATTTTGCAAACCAATAAATCTGGCTTTAATGCCAGAAAAATTGGTTTGGTGGAAAACAAGTACCTGTCCCATTTGCAATAGCTGTATTTGTCTTGGTAATGTTGCAACCAACAATGATAAAAATACATAATCATTGTGGTGTTTGATAAATAAATAAACAATCAAGCCCAATACAGGAATCATAAACAAAATCATACCAAAACTAGAAATTAATTGATTGAATGATTGGCTGTGAATATGATATTTTTTTGAGCGGTTAAAATTCTTTTTATAAATACGGTTAAAAATACCCACATTATATTGATTAAAAATAATCACATTGTCCCAAATTTTATTCAAAATGGCAATAAAATATATTCTGGATTTTTGAGATATTTTTGACATCTTAGATATTTGATTTTTATGGTAAAAAATAAAAAATTCCACCAATAAAAATCCAACAGCATACGCCACCAATAAATCATAATCAAGAAAAAATCCCAAGACTAAGATGTTAATCAATAAATTTAAAATCAGTGCCACACCATCAAATGCAAAGTCCAGCATGTCATCTATCACTGATTTACTCTCTTGACTAACAAAAACGGTGCTTTGGTCTTTGAGTTCTTTATTATTCAGCAAGACAGTTTTGCCAAAAAAAGTTGTCGTAAATTTTTGCACATAATTATTTAGTAGGTTAAATTTTGATTTTTCTAAATAAATGGTGGCAAAATAAGCAGGGACATAAACAATGATTAACGATAAAACAAAACCAGATAAATTTAGCAAAAAATCATCATTTTTAGCAATGTCTATGGCAAGATTGGCAATAAAATAGGTGGATAAGCCAACAATCATTTGTTGAATGAGTAAATAAATAAAGCAAAGGTATAATGATGGTGTGATGATTTTCATGATATCAATAAAGACAAATGGGTTGTCAACAAAATAATTTCGTTAAACATGGTTTTAAAAAATCCATTCAATGTCTTGAATGGATTTTTCTTAATAAACTTATTCTGTTTAAAAATTTAGCCGACCTTTTTTCTCAATCGCCCCATCTAATATTTTGATAAAGTCGTCAAGGTTCATACTGCCTAAGTTATCGCCCGTGCGAGTACGCACATTGACCGTGCCAGATTCCACTTCTTTATCACCCAAAATCAGCATAAACGGAATGCGTTCTAAGGTGCGTTCACGGATTTTAAAGCCAATTTTTTCGTTACGCAAATCACTGATGGCACGATAGCCTTTGGCATTTAGCTTGCTAACCACATCGCCCACGCTGTCAGCTTGCTTGTCGGTGATGTTCATCACAACCACTTGCTGAGGGGCAAGCCACGTAGGGAAGAGACCTGCATAATGTTCAATCAAAATGCCAATGAAGCGTTCAAATGACCCCAAAATCGCACGGTGGAGCATGACAGGGCGTTCACGCTCGCCTGATTCTCCCACAAACTCAGCGTTCAAGCGTTCAGGTAGGTTAAAGTCCAACTGTAATGTGCCACATTGCCAAACCCGTCCGATGCAATCTTGTAGGCTAAACTCAATCTTAGGACCATAAAACGCCCCTTCGCCTGCTTGTAGCTCCCAGTCAAGCCCAGCGTTATCTAAGGCGTCGGCTAGGGCTTGTTCTGCCAAGTCCCACAACTCGTCCGCCCCCACCCGTTTTTCTGGGCGAGTGGACAGCTTCATTTGAATGTGGTCAAATCCAAAGTCTTTATACACATCAAGGGTAAGTTTGATAAAATTAAGGGCTTCTTGCCTGATTTGGGCATTGGTGCAAAAGATGTGGGCATCGTCTTGGGTAAAGCCACGCACACGCATGATGCCATGCAAAGACCCTGATGGCTCGTTGCGGTGGCATGAGCCAAACTCAGCCAAGCGTAGGGGCAAATCACGGTAGGATTTTAAGCCTTGATTAAACACCTGCACATGACAAGGGCAGTTCATCGGTTTGATGGCGTAATCTCGTTTTTCGCTGGCGGTGGTGAACATCATCTCGCCATAGTTATCCCAATGCCCTGATTTTTCCCATAAGCTTCTGTCCACAATTTGCGGGGTTTTGATTTCAAGATAGCCGTTGTCTTTTTGTACTTTTCGCATATATTGTTCAAGTACTTGCCAGATTGTCCAGCCATTGGGGTGCCAAAACACCATGCCGGGGGCTTGCTCTTGCATGTGAAATAAGTTCAAGGCTTTACCGATTTTGCGATGGTCTCGCTTTTCGGCTTCTTCTAGGCGTTGTAAGTAGGCTTTAAGCTGTTTTTTGTCCGCCCATGCTGTGCCATAGATGCGTTGCAATTGTTCGTTTTTGGCGTCGCCACGCCAGTACGCACCGCTCATTTTGGTGAGTTTAAACGCCTTTAAAAAGCGAGTGTTGGGCACATGTGGGCCTCGGCACATGTCAATGTATTCTTGATGGTGATACAAGCCCATGTGGGTTTCATCAGGCATGTCCTCCACCAAGCGAAGTTTATAAGTCTCACCACGCTCCAAAAAGGTTTTGATGACTTCATCTCGTGGGGTCATTTTTTTGATGACATCATAATCTTGGTTGATGAGTTCTGTCATGCGAGCTTCAATCTTTGCCATGTCATCAAGGGTAAAAGGGCGTTCGCTATAAATGTCGTAATAAAAGCCATCATCAATGACAGGCCCGATGACCATTTTAACATCAGGGTAGAGCTGTTTGACCGCATGACCTAAAAGGTGGGCGGTTGAATGACGGATAATCTCCACGCCTGCATCATCTTTTGGGGTGATTATCTCTACCGTGGCATCGGTGGTGATGGGGTCGCTGGCATCGACCAACCGACCATTCACCCGACCTGCCACGGTGGCCTTGGCAAGCCCAGCACCGATACTTTGAGCCACTTGCATCACGGTGGTGTTACCGTCAAATTGTTTGATACTACCATCAGGTAGGGTAATTGCGACCATAATATTGCCTTAGTACCTTGATTAAAAATCTATTTATTAAGAATATGTTTGTTGATTGATATTCTCACCGCCAAACAAACTGATTAAAATTAATTTATAATATCTTTAAATTAATTTTCAAAAATGATAGACATCATTTGTAAAAAACTTAAATTAAAAGAGTATAAAATACTGGATTATAACAAAGTTTTTTATTGGTGGCGATAACTAAATGAGCGTATAATATGAATTTTGAGACATCATAAGTAATTTTATAAAATATTTTGCTTCTGGCAATTATGCTGGCGTACATCCAACCATCGTGCTGGTCTAATAAAACTGGGTCAGCGTTGGAGCATTCCCAATATTGCATTACCAAAATAACCTTTAAGGAGTAATTTATGCATCGTATTTCTCTTGGGTATTTTACAGAAACTGATACAGATAAGCTACACGCTGCTTTTGATATTGATGGAGAATTTATGAGAGTTCTTGCTAAAGATTATTTAGAAGATGGATGTGTGGAAATGTACACGAAACAAGATAGTTCTTGGTTTTTTGATAGCTACATTGCTTTACAAAATAATTTTCCCTTTGATATAAGTATGGAAATTCTTGAAAAAATAAATATAGATCAAGTCTTTGGTGTATTTTGGGTTAATTATGAAAAAGATCTTGTCTGCAAAAAAGAGAAATACTAACTGTTGTTGATGATTTTTATATTGAAAAATTTCCATGGGAAGGTTAATAGGCGCTAAAAGCTTATAAATATAGCCTTGATTGCAATGAAAACCTTATATTTTTACAGTATTTTATTGGGTTTCTTATTAAAAATATTTTTATAAAAGTCTTATTTTTGATAATTTAATTTATCTCAAATATAAACTAAAATAAATAAAAATGGCAATATCTCCAAACTAAGATTACTGCTTATTATGGTTAGATATAGAAACTGCCACTTCTTTTGCTTAAATAGCCACAATAGCCACCACAAAACAGGCATTATATGAACAAGAAATAGCAATTATTCAAGGCGGAGCTCTTAGAATTGGGGGTGCGTACTCTTCTTTGTATTCAAGTTCCCCAATGTCAAACACCTCATCCATTGGAAAAATGAATAACTATTTTAAAAAATAAAGTAAAAGACTATAAAAAGAGCATCTAAGCGTTTTAGGTCAAGTTAATCCAGCTTATCTAGAAGACCAGGTAGCAAATGGTGGAGCTTTGATTTATATTGGTAAATTAACTGTAAAAACATTGGGTAAATTTGCAAACAAATCTCAAGCCAAGACAACATCCAAAACCACCTGAACTAAAAGCAGATCCTACCCCACCGCAGGCACACTCATTCACACCATCCATGGTCTAAAACCCATTGAAACCATTGAACATGGTGATTTAATTTGGTCAAGACAAGAGTTTGGCACAGAATATGGCTACCGTCCTGTCATCGCTACTAAGGTCACGCCCAATCAAGAAATCTATGAAGTTGTTGTCAAACACAGCAACAACTCCACAGAAACCTTTAAAACCACTAAAGAACACCCATTTTGGGTAGAAGGCATTGGCTGGCTTAAAGCTTCTTTACTAGAACAAGGCATGATACTGCTTGATAGAAACAATCAAGAAGTAGAAGTTATAAGTCAATACCTACTACCCAACCACCCCAAACTGTCTACAACTTTGAAGTACAAGACTTCCATACTTATCACATTGGCGAATATGGGGTGTGGGTGCATAATGATGGGTGTTGTGGGGTAGCCCTTTCGACGCTTGAATCATATGTTGAGAAATCAGCAAGGGGTATGGGAAAGTTGCATCGTGTTAATGAAAATGAGTTAACACAGTTAATTTTAGATATTGGCTACAATAAAGATGAATTATTAAAAGCCAAATCCATATTGGAATACAGTATTAAAATCAGGAAGGCAGAAAAGGCAAGCCAACCAGGTGGGAGATTAGATGCTGGTCATCAAAGAAGGGTTGATATGGAACAAAGAATACTTAATAAAATCAATAATATGCTAAGGGAGTTGGAATAAATGCATAAAAAAATAGATAAACACCTGATCCAGGTTCTGTCATCTGAATATGAATTTAATTCTGATTCATATGCTGATTTAATTAATAATTCAATAAGCATAGAACAATCAACAGACGCTTGTTACTTTTTAGGTGAAATGTCAAAATCTAATGTTTTTAATAACAGTTAACCAATCTAAAATATAGATATTGCTCATGAGTTGGTCAAATGGTCTAATTTTAGGCTGATTTTTTGAAAAAATGGGGGTTTTAGTAATTAATCCACCAAACCCCCAACAAAATCAATCACTTACCAACTTTCTACCATCAATCCTAAA
>ERZ1023231.12-NODE-12-length-71315-cov-111.982908_pt1 | contig 71315 bp, 73 predicted proteins | sample MGYA00380452_ERZ1023231 | MGnify/ENA primary metagenome ERZ1023231 (study PRJEB33173, sample SAMEA4830412) | metagenome | study: EMG produced TPA metagenomics assembly of the PRJEB25223 data set...
CCTTATTTTAAACCCCTCTTTGCAGAAGCAAAGGGGGGTTTTGTTTGGGGGTTGAATCAGTCTTAAAAGACAGCAAAAAATACTACATTGGATTTTTATGGTATTGGCCTTGGTGTACAATCCAATGACTAAAGTTTATTTTTCAAAAGAAATTTAGACAGTTATAAACTTATGGACAGTAGCTGTTTTAGTGTTTATTAATTAAAGAAAGTTTTTGGAATTGGAGTGAGATGATTAAATATCTATTTTTATAAAGAGCTTAATCGTGGCAAAATCTTGCTGGATAGAAAAAATCCTGCTAAATTATGATGGATAAATTTAATGAAAATAAATAAAATCCTACTAACAGCAGGATTTTATTAAAGTGTCTATTGAGATTTAGGATTGATGTTCTTCGTGTAATCTGGTATTTAGTTCATCTAATACCATTGCCCATACAGCATCATTTTTCCACTCTTCTTGGATAAATGCTCTTTGTGAGTCATTCCAAAATGGGGCATTTTTTAGATTAGTTTCTTCATCAAGTTGATTTTCTGCAATGAACTTTTCAACGGCTTCATCGCTACTTGCAAGACCTAATTGAGCAAACAGCTCGTTCATGGTATATTCTATATCACCTAACATGACTATCTCCTTTTATTGTGATTAAATTTATTTTAGCAATTTGCCAATACTTGAGCAATGCAAGTCTGTATAGTTTGTGTTTTTTAAGTGTTGTTTTTAACATAAAAAATATCCAGCCAAAACCAGCTGGATATTTGAATGTATTTTCTAGAATTAAGAAAATAAATGATCAATAGCGGCACGCTCTTCTTCAAGTTCGTTTAGTGTGATATTGATACGCTCTTGGCTGAAGTCATCAATTTGCAAATCTTGGACGATTTGATATTCACCATTTTCGGTAGTCACAGGGAAGCCGAACATGATACCTTTAGGAATGCCATACGAGCCATCAGATGGAATACCCATAGTTACCCATTCACCATTTGAGCCTAATGCCCAATCACGCATATGATCGATGGCTGCATTGGCAGCAGAAGCAGCTGATGATAAGCCACGCGCTTCGATAATCGCTGCACCACGCTTACCAACGGTTGGCAGGAATGTATTAGCATTCCAGTCTTGATCATTGATCATCTCTTTGACTGATTCGCCATTAATGGTAGCAAAGCGATAATCAGCGTACATGGTTGGACTGTGGTTGCCCCAAACGATTAATTTTTTGATGTCTTTGACAGCTTTGCCTGTTTTTTTGGCAACTTGCGTTAACGCACGGTTATGGTCAAGACGCAGCATGGCGGTGAAATTTTTGGCTGGTAAATCGGGTGCTGATTTCATGGCGATATAAGCATTGGTATTTGCTGGGTTACCAACGACTAATACTTTAACATCACGACTTGCAACTTCATTAAGCGCCTTACCTTGAACAGTAAAGATTTTTGCATTTTCTTGAAGCAGGTCAGCACGCTCCATGCCAGGACCGCGTGGGCGAGCACCAACCAATAGTGCATAATCAGCATCTTTAAATGCTACTTTAGGGTCATCGGTACCAATGACATCAACTAATAATGGAAAAGCACAGTCATCAAGTTCCATGATAACGCCTTGTAGTGCTTGTTGTGCTTTTTCAACAGGAATTTCAAGTAATTGTAAAATGACAGGCTGATCCTTACCCAGCATTTCACCTGATGCGATACGGAATAGTAAGCTGTAGCCAATTTGACCAGCAGCACCAGTGACAGCAACTCGTACAGGTTGTTTCATGAATAAAAATCCTTGTTTAAATTATTAAGAAATTTTAAAAAATAGATTGATTATACATTTTTAATAATAATATTATCGATAAAAATGTCAAATCATTGTTAGTGTATCATTTTATGGATTTAAAGACAAACCTTTTTGGTGTGTATAAGATGGCAAGTTTTGGATATGAGTTCGTAAAAACTGGCATTTAATCAGTCAAATAGACTCCCAAGTCCAGTCGCCACACTGGTCTTTTTAGATTTTAGAATAATTAGTAAGGGCTAACTGTACCCATACGCTGAGAAATTGGGGTATATTGACCTAAAAGTAGGCTATAAATTGTCGCATTTTCCATAACATGCTTGACATAAGCTCGGGTTTCAGCGTATGCGATGGCTTCTACATACTGATCGGCACTGATGGCACCATGTGTTGGTACCCAGCGACGAGCAGCATTAGGACCTGCGTTATAGCTTGCGGTTGCGACCGCAATTTGTCCTCTGGCACGGTTTGCCAAATCATTTAAAAACCAAGTTCCATAGCGTATATTAGTATCAGGATTGCTCATATTACCTGTAGATTCACCCAAGCTTCGGGCAATTTGGGTGGCTGTGCTGGGAATGATTTGCATCAAACCACCTGCACCTGCACCAGATTGAGCAGATGGCTGAAATCGGCTTTCTTGACGCATGATGCCATACGCCCAAGCAGGATCAATACCTGCATTTCGGCTGTGTTTTAAAGTACTGTCTTGATAAGGGGTTGGGTGTGATAATGCGGCATTACGGAGATAATCGGTAGTTTCGATGGCATGGATGCTACGGTGATAAAATCCTAAGTCATGGGCTTTTTTGGCGGCACTCAGCAGTAAAGTGGTATTGCCTAAGTCGCGTGCTTTTTTGACCGCCCAATTCCATTCACGATTAATATGTTCAAGGCTGGCATTGTTTTGCATGAGTAGTATTGCACGGGCAAAGTGCTGATCTGCCATCATACGCTGTTCATCGCTGGTGCTGATTGATGGTAATACATTGCCACCAATATCAGATAGACTTAAACGCTGTCCGATGCGATCTTTGGCAAGTAGCCCATAGTAATCGATCCCTTTTGCAAGATTGTGATAAATATGCTGTGCTTTGGCTTGCTGACCAAGCTGTTCATAAGCCCGAGCCAGCCAATACTGCCAAATCCGCTCTTGTTGTTCAACGGCTGTCATGGCACTAATTGCCGTAATGACATCTGACCATTGACCAAAATAAATTGCTGCTTGGGCATAGTCTTCTGCTTCTTCGTAATTAAAAGTTTCACCCAAGCTATTTCTAAACCAATGTACCGCATCCATACTATAGCCATCATCGGTGTTCATATTCATACGCTTGACCGCAATGCTACGCCAAGCATACTGACGAGCCATATCAGAGATGAGCTTTTGTGTTCTAAGTTCGTCTTGAGCAATGTCATAATTAAGCTGTATGGCAGCTTCTGAGTATGAACGGTGTGCCAGCAAACTGATGGCATAAACATATAGATATTGATTGGTGTTGCTGTAGCTTTCTTGAGAAAAGCGTGTCAAAAATTCATTGGGATTATTGCGAATTTCATTAATGGTTTGGTAGCTGACGGATATGTTTAATTGTCCAAGCAATGAGATGATATCGCCCGTTTTATCCAAAGGTGCTTGGCGGCTAGAAAGTTGCCGTTTATCAATGCGTAGCATACGCAAAAGTTGTTCATGTTTATCGATGTTGGTGATGCGTGGGTTATAAACCATTTCGGTGGCCAGTTTATCACATAAAGATTGGCGGATTTGAGTATTTAGCCATACATTGGGTTTTTGGTATAAAGCTCGCAGTGAATCACGACTTTGGTTAAATCCTAAGGCAATCGCACAAGCTTCAGATTCATCAGGGTTTTCAATGCTGTCTGCTACGGCACGCACAGACGCATAGTCACCTTGGCGAGCCTTAATCTCAGCATAGTCAGCGGCGAGTTTTTCACTCATGACAGTGCTTGGATATTGATGGACAAACTGATTGACTGCCTCGGGTGATTGACCAGATAGGTTATAATTTAGCCGCCAATAGGTAGGATACATCCCAAATAGTGTGCCTTGCATATTTTTTTCGTATTGGCGTAGGGCATTTGGGCTACTTTTTTGGCGTTCGACATCAAAAAATTGATAAATACTACCGTCGTTGGCATGACCTTGTGCACAGGCAGCTTGCATAATGCTGATTGTGGCAAGCAGTGCGGTGATGGTCAATTTATTTGCTGTTTTCATTATTAGCTTAAATGAGTTAAATTTTGCTTATTCTACCAATCACTGATAAAAAAGTCCAAAATTATCCAATACATGCATCAAATTGATATTGACAAAATGACACTGGCATATTGATATGATATAATAGACAAATTTTTTATTTTGCAGACCCTTGGAGAAAACCATGACCGTTGGCACTTTCAATCCTAAAACTCAAGCAACCGCCATCAAAAATCCAGCAACAGCCTTACATGAAATCAGGGAAGCTGATCGTGATACCGCTGTGCCAAAAAAAGTTTATATCGTTACCCAAGGTTGTCAAATGAATGAATATGACAGCCAAAAGATGGGCGATGTTTTGGGTAGTAGCCATGGTATGGTCATTACCAATGATATTAATGATGCTGATGTGTTGATTATGAATACCTGCTCAATCCGTGAAAAAGCACAAGAAAAAGTTTTTTCTGAATTGGGTCGTTGGCGTAAATTAAAAGAAAAAAACCCAAATCTTGTCATTGGTGTTGGTGGTTGTGTTGCCTCTCAAGAAGGTGATAATATCCAAAAGCGTGCGCCATATGTGGATATGGTTTTTGGTCCTCAAACCTTGCATCGCCTACCTGAGTTGTATGAAAGTACAACAAATCAAGCCAAAACTGATATGGGTCAAATCCCCAAAAATCGTATCGGTGTGGTTGATGTCTCCTTTCCAAGTATTGAAAAATTTGATTTTTTGCCTGAGCCAAGAGTTGAGGGTTATACTGCCTTTGTGTCTATTATGGAGGGTTGCTCAAAATATTGCTCATTTTGTGTTGTGCCTTATACTCGTGGTGAGGAATTATCACGCCCTTTGGATGATGTATTGGCTGAAATTGATAGCTTGGCTGAACAGGGTGTGCGTGAAGTCAATCTTTTGGGTCAGAATGTCAATGGCTATCGTGGTGAAAAAGATGATGGCAGTATTTGCCGATTCAGCGAGCTTCTACATTATGTGTCATACATTGATGGAATTGAACGCATTCGCTACACCACAAGCCACCCTTTGGAATTTACCGATGATATCATTGAAGCTTACCAAAGTATTGATAAGTTGGTATCACATCTACATTTGCCAATTCAAAGCGGTTCAAACCAAGTTTTAGCTGCCATGAAGCGAAACCATACGGTCGATGTCTACATGAATCAAATTGCAAAATTACGCAAAATTCGTCCTGATTTACATTTATCAAGTGATTTTATCATTGGATTTCCTGGAGAGACAGACGAAGACTTTTTACAGACGCTTCAATTTGCAAAAGACTTAGATTTTGATCATTCATACAGTTTTATTTATTCTAAACGGCCTGGTACGCCCGCCTCTGATTTGCCTGATGATGTCAGCCTTGAAACCAAAAAACAACGCTTGGCAGTTTTTCAAGAGCTTATTAAGCGTTCAACTTTTGATAAAACACAAGCCATGGTCGGTCAGACACTGCGTGTGTTGGCCGAAGAGCCTGCAAATCGCCGTCAGGGATATTTACACGGTACAGCGGATAATACCCGTTCGGTAATTTTTAAAGCAGATACTGATCTTTTGGGCAAGTTTGTTATGATTAAAATCACCAAGGCCATCAGCATGCATTTAGTTGAAGGCGAGTTGGTTGAGGTCTTGGGCTAATTTGATAGATACAGGCACGGAGTGGGATGTGAGATTAAATAAGCTGCGTGCTTGGTTAAGAGGGCAGTCTGATACGCCAACCATTGGTATATACTTTGGAGAAAAGGCGGTAACAGCAGTTTGGCTAGATGAGCATGATGGACGCTATCACTGGTTGGGTTCGGCATGTGTGTTTTATACCGATGTGGTGGTTTCTGGCAAAATTGTTGATAAAGAAAAACTTGCCCAGACGCTAAGACAGATGATGCAAACGCTTGGGTTAAGTCAGGCAAATGCCATCACTTGTGTACCTGATGATGCAGTCATGCAGACGCTCATCGATATGCCAGCTGATTTATCAGATGAGGATATCGAAGCACAAATCTTAGTTGATGCTGAGCGTTATATTGGGCGTAATATCCAAGATGTTTATTTTGATTTTCAAGTACTTGAGCGATCATCAGTAGCAACTCAAATCACTCTGACAGTGGCACACCAAAATAGTATCCATGACTGCTGTGAAGTACTTGCCATGGTGGGAATAGAGGCTGTAGCAGTTGATGTCCATACATCTTGCTTGGCACGCATGATGGCTAAAATGACAGCACAAGTCAGTGCTTTGGTGGAGATTACCGATCACGATATTGGCGGTTATATCGCTCATCATGGCGTATTGCTATATCAGCAAAATGAGCCAATACATACATTGACAAATTTTGGCAATCAGCCATTGGATGAGCAATCAGAACTTGATCAGTTTTCTCAATTTACCCATGATGTTGATACGCCTAAAAATTGGCCCAATCAGTCACCCTTAACGATGAATTTTGGCGATTTGACAGATCGATTGTCCAAGACGAATGCATCAATCCAAAATGACTTTGTACAGCCTTTGCAAGACAATTTTATCCAAAAAACACCAGGTATTGCGATAAAAGCTCAAACTGGCGACTACCATATCCGCTTTGATGATTGGGTGGATGACATGGCAGCCGATGAACTTTCATTTGGCGAAGCGTCGGCAAATACGCCACATATCAAATCATCTGATCGGTCTGAATTGGAAGTTGATCAGATGGCCACAAAAATCTTATCACTGATCAAGAATTGTCAGGCACAAACTGTTTTACCGATTGAGCGGCTATACATCAGCGGCACAACATGGACAAAAGCATCACAGTTGGCAGAGGCTTTACAGGCAAAGCTTGATATTTTGTGTCTGCCCATGCATCCTAAATACGCGGTCAATCACGCCATCGAAGATAATGATATGGAGCAAGCACCCATGTTAACAGCAGCAGCGGCACTGGCTTTGACAAGATCTGAGGGGATTAATCTTTTGCCATGGCGTGAAGAGCGTCGCAGTCAAGCTGATGCTAAGTTTCGTCAAATATTTGTGTCGGTGGTGGGGCTTGCTGTTTTGGTGATGATGCTGATTTTTGGTGCAATTTATTATCGGCTCAATCAACAACAAGCAATCAATGATGAGATTAAAACACGCATCAGCACCTTGGACGATAAGATCCATCAAATGCAGCAGCTCAAAGAACAGCTAGATACTGCCCAAAAACACAGTGAGGCGTTAAATGCTTTATCAGAAGATCGACAAGTTGCGTATCGCTGGCAACAATTATCAAACCTAATACCTGAGGGTGTGTATCTAGACGAAATGAGTCAGGCGGCAGATATGCTTAGCTTGACAGGAAAGGCGGTATCGACACAATCCGTGTCTGCATTTGCCCATCGGCTTGAGTTGTCTGGGCTGTATACTGATGTACTTGTGGTGTCTTTGCAACAAGCAGATCAAGCGATGAGTTTTACGCTCACTGCCACTCAGCTGCCACTTGATGCCAAAGATATGATACAGCCAGCGAACATAACAAATCGCGATGAAAATACTGATGTGAACGAGCGTGGTAATGAATAATTTTGTGTATCAGCTACAAAGTTTTTGGTATGAGCTTAATCAGGTCAATCGTCATACCATTGCTCAATCACCCAAATATATACAGCTGACGGTACTTGGTTTGATCGTGATGATCATTGGCATTTTTGGCTGGCTACTTGCGATTTTACCAACCATTCAAAAGCTTAATGCAGCCCAAAGTCAAGAATCTGCCTTAATTGATGAATTTGCCACTAAATATCATAAAGCCCAGCAGTTTGACCATCTAAGCCATCAGGTCATACAAAAAAATACACAACTTGAAAATCAGCTCAATGCTCTGCCACGCACAGCACCGATGAGCGAGATTATCGGAATGATAAATACCAAAGCACAAGCGGTTAATGTGCAGGTGGTGAGTGCATCAGTTCAAGCAGGTCGTGAACAGGATTATTATACCGAACGCCCCATCGTAGTGAGTGCGACAGGGGATTATCATGCTTTGGGTCGATGGTTACTTGAGTTGTCAGAGGCTAACCATTAGTGCATGATTTTGATCTGAAGGCTGGTTTGAACCATCAGCTGATGATGATTGTTCAGATGAAAACTTATCAAGCAAACAAACGCCCAAAACCAGTTGCTCAGCAGGTGCCTGATGTTCAATGAATATTATCGGTGGGGCATTTTGGGTGCTTGGATTTGGGTTGGGATTGGATGTGCTGATAGCACCAGTCAAGTTGTTGATGATAAGCTTGCACATATTACCCATGAAGAGCGTATGGCGATCAGTGAGCCTGTGCCGATACCCTTATCTGTGCCGATGATATATCAGCAAGGCAAAGATCCTTTTATCAATCCTTATAGAAATGTTGAGGTTCTTGATACCAATCATGCCGCTGATCAGCAAGATGAGCCAAAAACCGAATCTACCAAAGCTTGGCCTATGGCAGACACTATGCCATCTCAGCCATCTGATACTCATCAGTCTGCCAAGGCTCAGGCACAAGTCTTCAAAGGCGATCCGATAGTCATTGATACCAACCGTGTTCGAGAGCCTTTAGAAAGCTATGAGTTATCAAGCCTACGCTATCATGGTCGTATTTTTGATGATATTAGACTTGTGGCACTCATTATGAGTCCTGATGGCATCGTTCATCGTGTGAGTACTGGACAATATCTTGGTAAAAATCACGGAAAAATTACCCATATTGACAGTCGTACGATACATCTGATTGAAGCGGTCGCTGATACACAAGGTGGCTATTATCGCCGTGATGTAAACATTCATTTTATTCATAAGCAATGACACATGGACAAAAAATTTTTAAAAAATAGCTTGGTAATCGCCGTGATGCTCGGTGTGGTTCATATGGAGGTACGTGCTGATACTCATATCGATCATGTGTCTGTTACCCAAACAGCAGAGCAACATTATACAGGCAAGCCTATTAGCCTTGAGTTTGCCGATATTCCTGTACGAGCGGTTTTTGATATTTTAGCAGGTTTTACAGGTATTAATATCATCACCGATGATAGTGTGACAGGCAGTATGACCATTCGCTTGATGAATATCCCTTGGGATCAAGCATTTGATGTGATTTTGCAAACACAAAATTTATCAGTATTAAAGCATGGTAATGTATGGCTGATCAGCTCAAAATCTATCCAATCCAATCAGCCGACAATAACCGAATACATTCGTCTAAACTATGCACTTGCCGATGATGTGGCAACACTCATCATGGGCGAAAAAACCCAGCGTGGTAATGTCAATCGAACCAATCACCGTGATGTTATTTATCCTGAAGCACCATTATCACGGGCCTATAATACCCAGACTGATGAACTTATTACCACCGCTGTGCGTGGGACATTACTGTCTGAGCGTGGCACAGTGACGGTGGATAAGCGTACCAATACTTTAATTATCCAAGATGTGCCTGCAAGCGTTGCCAATATCAAGGCACTGATTGAGCGTATTGATATCCCTGTTGAACAAGTGATGATTGAAGCTAGAATTGTTTCTGCGAATGAAAATTTTGGGCGAAAGCTTGGCGTAAGTTTTGGGGCGCATGGTCAAAATGGTAAAGTGCATTATGGCGGCTCTCAGGGAAGTTTATGGGCGATGCGGCAAGAGGGTGTGGCGGCAGGTGGTCATCAAAACAGTCATCTGAATGTTGATTTGGGCGTAGATAACGCCATGGGACGCATTGCTTTTGGGCTGTTAAATTTACCTGATATCATTTTAGATTTAGAACTCTCCGCCATGCAGGCAGAAAATCAAGGTGAGGTTATCTCAACACCAAAAGTCTTGACGGCTGATAAACAAACCGCGCGTATTTCATCAGGGCTACAAATTCCTTATCAAGAAACCACGCATTCAGGTGCCAGCACAACAAAATTTAAAGAAGCGTCTTTAATTTTGGAGGCGACACCAAATATCACACCTGATGGTAAAATTGGTCTTAAGCTAAATATCAAAAATGGCAATCCAGTACCAACACTTGGTCATATCGCCATCCAAGAAGATGCCATCGAAACGAATGTCATCATCGAAGATGGACAAACCGTCGTTCTTGGTGGTATCTATCGCACCAGCCAGAATGAAGGTGCAAATAAAGTGCCTAGATTGGGTGATATGCCTGTGCTTGGACGATTGTTTCGGCATGATTCCAAAGCGCATGATAAGTCGGAGCTTTTGATTTTTATTACACCCAAATTGGTAAGATAGCTGGCATTATATTGGTCAATAAAATAAATGAAATTTTTATCTAAGTAATCGGTATCTGAATGGTCAATACATAAAAATACTGGTAACAAATTGCCAAACATTGTATGATAAGATAATTTTCATTCATTTTATTAAGTCAAGTTGGCGCATAAATACCCATCATGGCGAATATGTTATATTAATTGGAAAATCACAATGCTTGATGACGATTCGGCTTTCATTGAAGAGGTGATGGTCGAAAAAGCAGGTAATGCCTTATCAAAACAACTACCTGCGATTTTTTTGGTGGGACCTATGGGTGCAGGCAAAACAACGATAGGAAAGCTGCTTGCCAAACATTTGGGGCGTAATTTCATTGATTGCGATTGGTATATCGTTGATCAAACGGGTGCTGATATCCCATGGATTTTTGAAAAAGAAGGTGAGGAAGGCTTTCGAGATCGTGAAACACGCGCACTACAAGAGCTGACCGCACTGCCTAATATTATCATGGCAACAGGTGGTGGGGCGGTTGGACGCACCAAAAATCGAGAACTGCTTAAAAAAGGCTTGGTGATTTATTTAGATGCCAGTGTCGATACACAGCTGGCTCGTACCAAAAAGGATAAAAACCGCCCACTGCTACAGGCACAAAATCCACGAGCAGTACTTGAGTCTTTGTACAAAAAGCGTCATCCGCTGTATCGTGAAGTAGCAGATATCATCATATTGACTGGACGAGCATATCCCAAGCAAATGATCGGAGAGATTTTAGAAGTGCTTGAAAATTATGCTTTGGATCATGCACCCAATAAATTAAAAACCGATCAACACGCTAAGGAAAATTCATGACCCAAGCACCACTTATTGTCAAAACCCAACGCCATGATTACCCCATTTTTATCCGAGCAAGTGATGATCAAATTGACTTGGTTAGCCAAATTATCCCATTTATCACCGCCAAACAAGTCCTTATTGTGACCAATGATGTGGTTGCGCCTTTATATTTGGCACAAATGCAAGAAAGGCTATTATCTGCTGGATTTCATGTTGAGGTATGCGTACTGCCTGATGGCGAGATTTATAAAAATCAAGACAGTATTAATGCAATCTATGATGTGCTACTTGGGGTGCATTTTGCACGAGATTGCACATTGATTGCACTGGGCGGTGGTGTGATTGGTGATATGACAGGATTTGCAGCTGCAAGTTTTATGCGTGGGGTAAATTTTATCCAAGTACCTACCACGCTGCTTGCCCAAGTGGATTCAAGTGTTGGTGGCAAAACGGGCATTAATCATCCATGTGGCAAAAATATGATTGGCGCATTTTGGCAGCCCAGCTGTGTTTTGGCAGATATGACGACATTTCAAACGCTGCCTGAGCGTGAATTTGCAGCAGGCATGGCAGAGGTCATCAAATATGCACTGATTATGGATGATGATTTTTTGATTTGGCTGGAAGAACATGCCGATCAAATCAATGCCAAAGATAGGCATTTACTTGCAGAGATGGTTTATCGCTGCTGTGATTTTAAGGCTCAAATTGTCGCTGCTGATGAGCGTGAATCTGGCAAGCGTGCGTTGTTAAATTTTGGTCATACCTTTGGTCATGTCATTGAGACACATCAAGGATATGGCAAATGGTTACATGGCGAGGCGGTGGCAGCTGGCATGGTGCAAGCTGCCCAAATGTCGTACAGATTAGGTCTAATTCGTGCTTGTGATGTCGAGCGTATTGAAAATATCATTAAAAAATATCATCTGCCGACCAAGCCTCCTAAGATAGATGTCGCACAAGCGCTGGATCTGATGGGGCATGACAAAAAGGTTAAACAAGGTCAAATCCGCTTGGTGCTACTGCGTCGTATCGGTGATGCGTTTGTAACAGCGGATTTTGAGTTATCAGACTTAGAAGCTGTGCTGGCAGGGCAAATAACGACCGCAAGTCTTTTAGTTGATGAATGAGTGGGTAAAATTATGTCAAAAATTCCCATGGTGAATGAAAAGTATTTTCGTCGTCAGGCACTTTATTGGTTGATTGCGGCGGCTATCATGGCAGGCTTGTGGTTGATTGTTTGGTTGACCAGCTCCGTACCAGCAATGATTAATAAACAAAACGCCAATCAAACATCGTCCTATGTTGCGACATTGCCGACCACAATCACAGCGTTAAATGAGCTTGATCATGTTGTTAAGCCCATGGATAATTCGGCACTTGTGCGAGACTTACGCAACTATCCACCTGAATTTAAGGACAAAGTTTATTTTAATGGTATTAGTGGTCGTTATACCATTGAGCTGATGAATGTTACCGAAAATGAAGTTATCGTGGATTATCTAAACAGCCGAGAAGATCGTAACAATTTTGCTTATTTTCGCTATACTGATGCCAATGATAATAAGCGATATGTACTGACTTATGGTAAATTTACCAGTCCAGCTGATGCAGAATCTGCTTTGCAAACCGTAAATTTTAGACTGCCAAAATCAGTGATACAAAAGACCACCAAAATCTCTGAGTTGGTCGCAGTAATGGACAATTATGAATTGGGTCAAGATGTGGTGGATTTGGCAGACTTCCAGCCTCGCCGAGTTCGCCTGCAAGCGACGCGTACCGAAATTCCAGTCAAAGCGGCCACGCCAGCAGATGAAGAATTGGCACGCCTAAGCCGTGAGCGTGCATTACAAACACAAATTTCCCAGCAAACTGAGTCGGTCAGGCAGCCGACTGATTTGGATATCCAAAACGATATCAATCGTTTGTCTAATCAAAGATCTCAAGTCAGCTCTAGCGATTTGCCTATGGCACCAACTGCACGCCCACAGTCACCGCAGCAAACAGCCGATATAGTACCCAAAAATGAAATATCTAAAGGCACTGCACCAACCCAAAGCCATTCGGCAGAGACAGAATCGCAATAAAAGATGGGCAAGGATATCCTATGTCAAATGAATATGCAAAACAGATTTTAAATGCACTTAAGGCAGGCAATGATCGATATGTGGAAAATCTATCAAGTACCAAAAAAACGCCATTATCACCACCAACTTTGGTTAAAGAGCACAAACCCAATGCCATTATTTTGGGGTGTTCAGATGCGCGTGTACCTGTTGAGCTGATTTTTGATCAAGGTTTGGGCGATTTGTTTGTGATTCGGGTTGCTGGCAATGTTGTTGCACCCAGCCAAATTGGTTCAATTGAGTTTGCTGCTGAAAAATTTGGGACACGATTGGTGGTGGTGCTCGGTCATTCGCATTGTGGTGCTGTGACCGCTTGTGTTGAAGCTTTAATCAATCCAGATCAATATTATTCACCAAATTTACAATCTATTGTAGATCGTATCCGCCCCAGTGTGTTAAACTTGCATGAAATTGCGACGGCATCAGGTGATGATGTGGATATGGATGAACTGATTGAACGCTCTGTGCGTGCCAATGTTGGTATGTCAGTTAGTCAAATCAAGTATGGATCGCGTATTTTAGAAGACATGGTCAGACAGGGGGATTTGCTGGTTATTGGTGCTGAATATGATGTCGCCACAGGCAAAGTACATTTTTTAGATGACTGACCAAAAACAAACCCATGATTAATGACAAAAGGAGAGTATGATGAGTATTCAACAACCCAAAAATGCTTTGGCTGCAGAAGGTGTTAAAGACATTCCTGTGCAGTCAGAGGGTTATATTCTTAATCACACCATGCTAAGAATCAAAGACCCAGTTCGATCTTTGGAATTTTATACTGGCATACTTGGTATGACTTTGCTAAAGCACAGTCGTTTTGCTGACAGTGGGTTTGATTTGTACTTTTTGGCCCGATTAACCGAAGATGAACGAGCAAATCTACCTGCTGGTGATGAGCTGAAAGATTTTGTATCACGCCAACGCAGTATTTTGGAGTTGACCCATAATTACGGTACCGAAAATCAGGCAGATTTTAGCTATCATGATGGCAATAGTGAACCACGAGGCTTTGGTCATATCTGTTTTAGCGTACCAAGTTTAAAAGAAGCGGTCGCTTGGTTTGATGAAAATGGCGTAGAATTTAAAAAGCGTCCTGAAGAGGGTACGATGAAAGACATCGCCTTTATCAAAGACCCAGATGGATATTGGATTGAAATTATTGAGATTAATAATAATCGCTAAATAGATGATAACACTAACACAAAAAACGCTGGCATTGTCCAGCGTTTTGATAAGATGGTGTGCTTGGCAGGAATCGAACCCGCGACCTTCAGCTTCGGAGGCTGACACTCTATCCAACTGAGCTACAAGCACAGAAATATTTTTTGGGTGCGTTTGGATGCATAAATATAAACCGCTCAATTGTAGCAAGTTTTTGGGAAAAATGCCACCTAAGCTGATAAAATAATGACAAATTTATGCAATTCTTGCTAAATTTTAACAGATTTTATAAAAAATATGGCTTTTTACCTGCCTTTTCCCTTATAATAATAGGGTGAATTTTATATTGTAGGGATGGTGGCTTTGCACAATGACTTGCACCGCTGTTCGACACCCCCAGAGCGATTGCTCAAGGCTAAAACGAGATGATGACAATGAAAAAAGCTGTTATGTTTTCTGTTGCTGCATTGTTAGCAGTGTCAACAATGGCAACCCAAGCACAAGAAGCTGTCGCACCTGCAGAAACTCAGACTGCTGATGCAACTGAAGTAACTACAGCGGAAGCCCCTGCTCAAGCGGCAGCGCCTGTAGAAGAAGCACCAAAAGAAAGTCCACAGGTTCAAAAGCTTGTGGCGATGTATCCCAATTTGATCGCTCGTATAGCACCTTATGGTAAAGTTTGTTTTGATGGAGAAGAATGTGATATTAATATCACAGTACTTGCACCAGCCGTTGAAGGTCAAGCTCGTGATGGCGAAAGCTTGTATAAAGCCATATGCTCAACTTGCCATGATGCAGGCTTGATTGGCGCACCAAAAATTGGTACCAGCGATTGGGCATCAAGAATCGGTAAAGGTACAGCAACGCTATATAATCATGCCATCAATGGTTTTAATGCGATGCCTGCTCGTGGCGGTGCTGATATCTCTGATGAAGAGGTTCAAAATGCGGTTGATTATATTATCCAGCAGTCAAGCTAAGCCATCATATAAATTATCTATTTAAACTATCCCAAATCATTGTTTGATGATTTGGGATTTTTTATACCAGTCATTATAAGTCTTGAATGGTAAGCCTTGAAAATTTTACATTTGTCTATATTTATTTATCTTTTGTGGTATTATGATTTGTCTGATCAATCCAAAAGCATCAACCAATGTGCCAAAGCCTAAAATTTGTGATTCATCTTTAGAGTGCCATTATGACAAAAAGCCCAGATTATGCCCAACCAAACATACCCGCCTTGCAACTAAAAGGACTCAGTAAAACCTACCATAATGGTTTTACTGCTCTAAAAGGTATTGATTTGACTGTACCACAAGGTAGTTTTTTTGCGTTACTTGGTCCTAATGGAGCGGGCAAATCAACCACCATCAGTATTATCAGCTCTTTATTTCCCCCTTCTGCTGGGACTGTAGAAATTTTTGGTATTGATTTGGTCAAAAACCCTGCAAAGGCGAAGCAATTTTTGGGTATTGTTCCCCAAGAATTTAATTTTATGCAATTTGAAACAGTACAAGATATTTTAATCAATCAAGCAGGATATTTTGGCATTACCGCTAAAGATGCCAAGCTAAGAGCAGAAGAGTTGCTCAAAGCATTGGGTTTATGGGATAAAAAAGATACGACCGCAAGAATGCTTTCTGGGGGCATGAAACGCCGCTTGATGATAGCTCGTGCATTGATGCATCGCCCCAAATTATTAATTTTAGATGAGCCAACCGCAGGCGTGGACATTGAGCTGCGTCGCTCGATGTGGGAATTTATAGAATGCATTAACCAAGAAGAAAAAACCACGATTATTTTAACGACGCATTATCTTGAGGAAGCTGAGCAGCTGTGTAAATATATCGCTATTTTGGATAAGGGTGAAATTCGTATTAATACCGACATGAAAAGCCTGCTTGCCAGCTTGGATGTTGAAAGCTTTATTTTGGATTTTTCAAGACCGTTTGAGCCGCCCATTGTGCTTGAGCAAGTCTTACATTATCAAAAAATTGATGCACAAAGCCTTGAGGTCACGCTCAAAAAAGGTGAAAGTTTAAATGATGTCTTTGCACAATTATCCAATCAGGGCGTTCAAATTGCCAGCATGCGTAATAAATCAAATCGTTTAGAGGAGTTGTTTATGAATTTGGTTGAAGAAGGTATCACCAATCAGCTTGGTTAATCATACCTACTTAATTTTGACCAAATCGTTAATAACCACTCATCAGATAACCAGCCAATTTAAGAGTACGCCATGGATTTTAGTAAGCAATCGGTAGCATTTTTCACCATTTTAAAAAAAGAGATTAAAAGAATATTACGGATTTGGCTACAAACTTTATTGCCACCTGTCATTACGATGACTTTGTATTTTGTGGTTTTTGGGCAGATGATCGGTAGTCGCATCGGTGAGATGGGCGGCGTGTCTTATATGCAATTTATCGTCCCAGGCTTGATTATGATGGCGGTGATTACCAATAGCTACTCTAATGTTTTATCAAGTTTTTTTAGTATGAAATTTCAAGGTAGTATTGAAGAGCTTTTGGTTTCTCCACTTTCAAAACATACGATTTTATTAGGCTATGTGGGTGGCGGTGTATTTCGTGGCATTGTCATTGCATTGCTTGTAACGATAGTTGCACAGTTTTTTACTCAGTTGACGGTGGTGAATTTGGGTGTGATGCTGATGACTATCTTAGGTACTTCAGTACTATTTTCAATTGGTGGGTTGATTAATGCGATATTTGCTCGCTCATTTGAGGATATTTCCATTATTCCAAGTTTTGTGCTGACGCCATTGACTTATCTTGGCGGTGTCTTTTATTCGTTAGATAATTTATCATCATTTTGGCAAAATTTATCTTTACTTAACCCCATCGTTTATATGGTGAATGCGTTTCGCTTTGGTATTTTGGGGCATAGTGATGTCAATGTTTGGTGGTCGCTAATTGCAATTTTGGTATTTTGTATTCTGCTTTATGGTTGGGCGTATCGCTTGTTGGTCAATGGGTCGAGACTAAGATTATAATCTATTAACCAAAATTATTAAAAAATAATGAATAAAATCAACAATTTAAAGTATAAACTTAGCTTGAGTGATAAAGGAGCTAAACAATGAGTATTCATGGTGTTTTAGGTGAGACAACAAGTTATCCAAAAAATTATGATGCCAGTATATTATTTGCCATTTCTCGTAGTTTGGGTCGTGATGAAGTTTTAAAACAAACTGGCATTCAAGCTGATCAGCTGACAGATGGCGTGGATGTATGGCAAGCGTTTGAGTTGTCATGGCTAAACTTACAAGGTATTTGTAAAGTTGCGATTGCTCGCATTCGCATTCCTGCCAACTCACCCAATATTGTGGAATCCAAATCATTAAAACTTTATCTAAATAGCTTGAATTTTACCAAATTTGGTGACATGGCAGAGGTTCAAGCACTCATCCAAAAAGACTTGTCGGCTTGTGTGGGGATCAAGGTGAGTGTTGAGATTGTACCACTTGGCGGCAGCGGCTTTGAGGTACAAGAGCCACTGGGTGTCTGTATTGATGAGGTGCTTGATACAGAAGGTGAGGTTATTGCTTGTGATGATATTAATTCAGCGATATTAAGTCAGCCACCTGTGCATCAGATGATGACTTATCAATTTCATACCAATTTATTGCGCTCAAATTGCCCTGTGACCAGCCAGCCAGATTGGGGGACGCTGTCAGTTTCAATCACAACCAACAAAGCCTTAGATTACCAAAAAATCCTAAGATATGTACTTACCTTCCGTCAGCATAATGGTTTTCATGAACAATGCGTTGAGCGTATTTTTGCAGATTTTTTAGTGAATTTTGAGCCATCGGCCTTGATGGTGCAAGCCAACTACACTCGCCGTGGGGGTATTGATATCAATCCTGTCCGTGTGCTAAACCATGCTTTGCCAGCTGTAACTAGACAGGTGCGTCAATGAATGATGGATAAATTTGCTAAATTATTCAAAAACCTTGTCTTTATGACAAGGTTTTTTATAGCACTGATTTTATGATTTAAATTAAAATAATGCCAATAGTTCATCTAGGCTTAGCATTTGCTGATCACCTGTGGCTCGGTTGGTGTATTCGTATTTATTTTCGGCAAGATTTCTTTGTGAAACTACAATACGATGCGGAATACCAATCAATTCAAGGTCAGCAAATTTGACCCCTGCTCGCTCATCACGGTCATCAAGTAATACATTAATACCACGAGCTTTTAGGGTTTGGTATAGCGATTGGGCCTTAGCTTCCGCATCGCCATCTTTGGATTTCATCGGTACGATGGCAACATAAAAAGGAGCGATGCTATCAGCCTTGTCTTCTGGTTCTGCCCAAATGATGCCATTATCATCATGATTTTGTTCAATGGCAGCGGCGATGATACGGCTGACACCAATACCGTAGCAACCCATCATCAAAGTGACAGGTTTGCCTTCTTTTCCAAGGACAGAGCAGTTTAGGGCTTTTGAATATTTATCCCCAAGCTGGAAAATATGACCCACCTCAATCCCTCGCTTGATACTAATGATACCTTTACCATCAGGAGAAGGATCACCATCAACGACATTACGAATATCAACAATTTGCGTGATGGTGGCATCACGATCCCAGTTCATGCCTGTGGTATGTTTGTGTTCAATATTTGCACCTGACACAAAGTCAGATAATGCCGCCGCCGCACGATCGACATAAACAGGCAGCTGCAAATCGGTACTGTTATAGCCTTTGATAAGTCCAATTTCTTTGAGTTCATCTTCGGTTGCCATCGTCAAAGGCGTATGAGCATCGGCAATTTTTTCAGCCTTGATTTCATTGAGCGTGTGGTCACCTCGTAAAACCAAAGCAATAAATTTGGGTGCTTCTGGATTATCTTGGCTATGACGACCTTTGACAATCAGTGTTTTGACGGTTTGGCTGAGAGGAATATTTAGGTGCTCGGCAACCGCTTCACATGTGGTCATATTTGGTGTATCCACATCGGTGCGTGCTTGTGTTGGTGCTGCTCGCTTATCATAACAAACCGCCTCGGCAAGCTCTATATTGGCAGCAAAATCAGAATCGCTTGAGAACGCAATATCATCTTCACCGCTGTCTGCCAACACATGAAACTCATGTGACGCAAAGCCACCAATCGAGCCTGTATCTGCTTGTACGGCTCGAAAATTTAATCCTAAGCGTGTAAAAATGCGGTTGTAGGCATCGTACATGTCTTGATAAGTGTTGGCGAGCGATTCTTTATCAATATGAAAAGAATACGCATCTTTCATGGTAAATTCACGCGCACGCATCACACCAAAACGAGGACGGATTTCATCACGGAATTTGGTTTGAATCTGATAAAAGGTAATCGGCAGCTGCTTGTAGCTTTTAAGCTCATTGCGTGCAATATCAGTGATGACCTCTTCGTGTGTCGGCCCTAGCACAAAATCACGGCTGTGACGGTCTTTGAATCTTAAAAGCTCAGCACCGTAATCCTCCCAGCGTCCAGATTCATGCCACAGCTCTCCTGGCTGGGTAACTGGCATCAAAAGCTCTTGACTATCGATTTTCTCCATTTCCTCTCGGACAATACGCTCAACGCGTTTTAGTACACGCAACCCCATCGGCATCCAAACATACAACCCTGAGGCAAGCTTACGAATCAGACCTGCACGAAGCATCAGCTGGCTTGAGGCAATATCGGCATCATTGGGTGTTTCTTTTAAAGTGGCAAATATAAATTGGCTAGCTTTCATAAAATAACTCTTATAAGATGAAATATTTAAACAAGATAATTTAAACAAGATAATTGATAATTTGATTTAAAATTAAGGTGTATTTACTGGATTTTATCCAATAAAGTGTGATAAAAATGACAATAAAAGTTTACCTGATTCAGCCAATTTGATGAAAAGATCATACAATCAACGCATGGCACTTCAAAAATCAGCATTCAATGACTTATATTACGGTAAATCTTAGATAATATGCAACAAATTTTTGTTGATTTTGCATACATTTGTAAGCTTTTGTGGTATTTTAAGCACTTATTATTTTCAGCTGTCAAATGTGTTTGGCTGATTGCGTGATTAAGGTGATATGAAACAAGTCAAATTTTGTGGTTTAACACGCCCTCAAGATGTCAGTGCTGCTGTTTGTGCAGGGGCTGATGCGATTGGACTGGTATTTTATCCACCCAGCCCCAGAGCGGTTGATGTCTTACAAGCCAAACAGCTTGTGGCAAATATTCCTGCGTTTGTCAGTGTTGTTGCCCTTGTGGTAAATATCGATGATGATATGCTGATTAAAATTGCCCAAGCAGTCAGCTTTGATATCATTCAGTTTCATGGCGATGAAACGGCGGATGAATGCCAACGGCAGGCGGCACTTGTAAATAAGCGTTGGATTAAAGCCGTGCGTGTTGATGCATTACGCTATGACGCCAAGGGCATTCAAAAGATTATCGATGATTATCATGCCAAAGGTGCTGCATCGATTTTACTGGATGCTTATCACGCTGATAAATTTGGTGGTACAGGCGAGCGTTTTGACTGGTCAATTATTCCAAAACAGTCATCATTACCGATTATTTTAGCGGGTGGCTTGACGCCTAACAATGTTGCACTAACTCGGCAATTGCCAATTTATGCAGTGGATGTTAGCGGTGGCATCGAATTAGCCAAGGGCATCAAAGATTTTGATAAAATGAAAGCTTTTATTGAAGCGGTTAGATAGATTTTGCTTGAAAATAGATGGTGGCTGGATTGGTGGTATCAATCTGCTCAAACCTATGCAAAACTTGCGATTGCATGAGATATTTAAATTGAATAACACCTAATTTAAACGATTAAAAAGGGCAATATATGACAACACAATTTAAGTTTGGACAATATCCTGATATCAATGGATATTTTGGTAGACACGGTGGTCGTTTTGTGTCCGAAACTTTGATGGCGGCGCTTGAAGAGCTTGACGAAATTTATCAAACTGCCAAAGCTGACCCTAAGTTTTGGGATGAATTTATGGCGGATTTAACGGACTATGTTGGTCGTCCGACACCGCTATATTTTGCTGAACGCTTGACCCAACAAGTTGGTGGCGCTCAGATTTTTTTTAAGCGTGAGGATTTAAACCATACAGGTGCCCATAAAGTCAATAATACCATCGGTCAAGCATTGCTCGCCAAAATGGTGGGCAAAAAACGCATTATCGCTGAAACAGGTGCAGGACAACATGGCGTTGCAACCGCTACCATTGCCGCACGCCTTGGCTTGGAATGCGTGGTTTATATGGGTGCAGATGATGTTGAGCGTCAAAAGATGAATGTATATCGCATGCGCCTTTTGGGGGCAACTGTTGTGCCTGTTACTTCAGGTTCTCGCACCTTAAAAGATGCCATGAATGAGGCGATGCGTGATTGGGTGGCAAATGTTGACACCACTTATTATATCATTGGTACAGTCGCAGGCCCGCACCCATATCCGATGCTTGTGCGTGATTTTCAGGCGATTATTGGTCGTGAGGCACGCATACAACATTTACAAAAAACAGGCCGCTTGCCTGATGCATTGGTTGCATGTGTTGGTGGCGGTTCCAATGCCATTGGGCTATTTTATGATTTTTTAAATGATCATGAGGTGGTGATGTATGGTGTGGAAGCCAATGGGTTAGGCATTGATACACCCAATCACGCCGCTCCTTTGCAGGCTGGGCGTGTCGGTGTATTGCACGGCAACCGAACTTATCTAATGGCAGATGATGATGGTCAAATTCTAGGTACGCATTCGATTTCGGCAGGTTTAGATTATCCAGGTGTTGGCCCTGAACACAGCTTTTTAAAAGATATTGAGCGTGTTCATTATGTCGGTGTAACGGATGACGAGGCATTACACGCCTTTAAAGAAGTGACTTCAAAGGAGGGTATCATTCCAGCACTTGAAAGCTCACATGCGGTAGCTTATGGGCTAAAATTGGCGGCGACCATGAAGCCTGAGCAATCAATGATTATTAATATGTCAGGTCGTGGTGATAAAGATTTACATACGGTTATGGCAAAAGATGGCATGCAAATTGATTAAGCCACCCAAGCGACCGATAGCGAATGATTTGATGAGAATATGATGAAAACAAGAATTGAAATGACTTTTGAGACATTGCGTCAAGCGGGCAAAAAAGCCCTGATTCCTTATATCATGGCAGGCGACCCATGTCCTGATGTGACGGTTGATTTAATGCATAAGCTTGTTGAGCATGGTGCGGATATTATTGAGGTGGGGTTGCCTTTTAGCGACCCAATGGCAGATGGTCCCATCATTGCCCATGCTGCCGAAAGAGCATTGGCGGCAGGCGTTAGCACTCGTGATGCACTAAATATGATTGCTAAATTTCGTCAAACCAACCAAACAACGCCTGTTTTAGTCATGGGTTATTTAAACCCTGTTGAAATCATTGGTTATGATAATTTTGCTAATTTGTGTGCTGATGCTGGCGTTGATGCAATTTTGATGGTGGATTTACCGCCCAACGAAGCAGATGGCTATGCAAAATCACTGACCGAGCGTACCGATCATCCCATGAATCAAATTTTTTTGCTGGCACCAACCACAAAATCAGATCGCCGTACCAAGGTTATCGAAAACTGTAGTGGGTTTATTTATTATGTGTCACTCAAAGGTGTCACAGGTTCAGGCGCGCTTGATGTCGCAGCCGTGCGTGAGCAGGTAGCAAAAATTAAGCAACAAACCACAATACCTGTGTGTGTGGGCTTTGGGATTCGTGATGGTGATTCAGCCAAGGCATTGGGTGCGGTTGCTGATGGCATCATTGTTGGGTCTGAATTGGTCAAGCATTTTGCTGATTGTGGTCATGATGAACAAAAAATTCAGCAAGCCAAGGCTGGGTTATTAAACAAAATGGATGAGCTTAGAAAATCACTTGACGAGCTTACATCAAGTACCAATTAATATTAAATTAACTTTAACAAGTTATTTAGTTTTATCATGATTAAGTGGTGCTAAAAATTTACAAAGTTTGGTTGATGAGTTTGGTTTATAATAAATGCATCATAAGACCAAAGAGTGATTGGGTAAATAGTGTTTGCCAAAATTAATTTACAAGTGTAAACTATATGCCGTATTGGGTGGATACCCAAGTATGTTTAAAGGATGAATTATGAGTCAAACCCAACCGACAGAGCCAGTTATTTGGCTAAAGCGTGAAGTACCGGGCGTTAAACGCACAACCGTTCCGACACTAACGGCTGTTGAAACTGAGCCATCAACCGAATGCCCAAACTGTCATGCACTGATTACCAATACCGCATTAATCTTAAATCAGTATGTATGCCCTGAATGTGATCATCATTTGACCATGACGGCTCGCCAGCGTTTGGAGTGGTTTTTAAGTAGTGTAGAAACAGAGCTTGGTCAAGAATTTATAACAGGCAATCCATTAAATTTTATTGATTCTAAGCCATATCCTGAACGCATGAAAGAAGCTCAAAATAAGACGGGTGAGTCTGAAGGCTTGGTGGTCATGGCAGGCAAGCTTAAACATTTGGATATCATTGCTTGTGCGTTTGATTTTCGGTTTATGGGCGGTTCGATGGGTTCTGTCGTGGGCGACCGCTTTGTACAAGCCGCCGAAAAAGCCTTGACAGAGAACAAGCCTTTGGTATGCTTTGCTGCCTCAGGTGGGGCTCGTATGCAAGAAGGCTTATTATCACTGATGCAAATGGCCCGCACTTCAGCAGCTATTGAAAGATTGAGGCTGGCAGGCGTACCTTATGTGGTTATTTTGACCAACCCTGTCTATGGTGGTGTGACAGCATCTTTGGCAATGCTTGGCGATGTACATATCGCCGAACCTAAAGCAATGATTGGCTTTGCAGGTAAGCGAGTGATTGAGCAGACTGTGCGAGAAGTGCTGGGTGAGCCTTTTCAGCGTGCTGAGTTTTTGCTTGAAAAAGGTACGGTGGATATGGTGGTGCATCGCCATGAGCTTATCAATACCACGCATCGTATTTTAGCAAAACTAACAAAATCTGCCGTTTAGCCTTCACTTAAATTTGATGCATTAAAGACGCTTTGTGGGCGTCTTTTTTATTATCAAAAGATCATCTTGAATAATGAATTGTATCTTGATAGAATTACTTCTTATTTGTAAATGAAAACTGGTTATGGAGAATCTTATGCATATAAAAATGGCTATGATGGTAAGCTTATTAAGTTTGGGTTTATTAAGTCAAAATACATACGCACAAACGCCCAGCGATGAATCGATCGCTCAGTGGGCGCGGATTACTGATTTTAAAAATGATTTTGAGCAAGGCGTGGCAATTGGCTATATCAACTCTGCTAAAACAAGAATCTTATTATCCATTAAAAAAGCTTATCCTGATGCCACGGCTGAACAAATTGCCGCTGCCGATCAGCTAATTGAAGATATGCTTAAGCAACCCGCCGAACGAGTTTCTGAAAACCCACACTTTTATCAGAAAGTGCAACAAGTATTTAATAAGACGGTAAAACAGCATTTCACGCAACAACAGATGGATGCTTTGATTGAGTTTTATAGTTCACCAATAGGTAAAAGTATACACAAAAAACAAATGGCGTTTAATCGAGATCTCATAAATAGCTTATCAAATATCGTCATGGAGATGGATGAATTGGGTACGCCCAAAGAAGAGCTTGAAGCGATATATGATAAATTGTTCCCGCAATTACATCAAATTTTTGAAAAATAAAGTCACACTACTGCCTTGAATAAAATCCTCCAACCCTGAGTGATTTTTGTTTTAAAAGCCCACCAAACCAAGTACAATAGCCTAAAGTATTTGGGAATCATAATTATGACAAGAACTTTAAGCCAGTGGCTAGAATATATTGGCGGCATTCATGTGTCTGCCATTGATATGGGGCTTGAGCGGGTGCTGCCTGTGGCAAGTTATTTGGGCATTATCCCGATAAAGACCCAACAAGATCAGACGGACAAAAAACCAATCATTTTTACTGTCGCAGGCACCAACGGCAAAGGCTCAACCACGAAAACTATCGCTGCCATTTGTGAAGCTTGTGGTCTAAAAACAGCACTGTATCAGTCGCCACATTTGGTATCTTTTACAGAACGCATTTGTATTAATGGCAATGAAATTAGTGAAAGTGATTTGGTGGCAGCGTTTGAGGCGGTAGAAAATGCACGAGTGGCCAAAAATGTCACGCTGTCATTTTTTGAGATGACGACTTTGGCGGCATTTTGGCATTTTAATCAAAAAAAATGTGATGTTTGGGTACTAGAAATTGGGCTTGGTGGGCGATTGGATGTGGTTAATATCATCAATCCTGATGTGGCAGTGATTACCAATATTGGTATTGACCATGTGGATTGGTTGGGTGATGACATTGAGCGTATCGGTCAAGAAAAAGCGGGTATTATTCGAGAAAATATTCCTGTCATCTTGGGTGCAAGGCAGTTACCAAATAGTGTGCATGAACTTGCAAATCGTTTGACAAAGCATGTGCATCAGTTGGGTGTCAACTATGATTATATGGAGCAAGATGAGACATGGATTTTTTCAAATGCAGCGTTAACCATACAATTACCCAAACCAAAATTATCGTTACAAAATGCTGTTAATGCTGTTGCAGCGGTGCTAGAAAGTGGGATAAAAATTCATTTAGATAGCGTGATCGACGGACTTCATCAGGTACAACTGGCAGGGCGATTTGATCAGCGTATCATTAATGATCGGCATTGGATATTTGATGTGGCGCATAATTCACATGGAATAAGCTTTTTTTTGGCACAATGGGCTGATGAATGGCATAAACACAAAAAAATATATCCGGATGCTAAGCTTAAGGTCATATTTTCAATGTTGGGCGATAAAGATGTTGATGCGGTTCTTGAGGTGATTAAAGCTGCCCTTGATGATAAAAAAATAAGCATCCATGATTGGTCTGTCGCCGCAATTAATCATCCTCGTGCGATGGATTTACAGACGCTTTTGGGCCATGTTCATACGCATATCCAGCCATCAAACCTTAAAATATACCAAGATTTAGCACAAGCTGCCCAAAGTGTCTCAACCGATGCCAGCACCCAAGATTTGATTGTGGTTTTTGGCTCTTTTCACACCATCAGCGAAACTTTGGTGGCGTTATTGGGCAGACCGTATTAGGACATCAATCAGCTTTTATGTACTGGTCATTTAGACAAGTGTGATTGTCATCGCTTTGGGCAGTAATCATAATGCCAAAAATAATAGCGTATGCAAGATTTACGCTATTATTTTGGTGGATAGTGATGCTATCCTGCTCTGCCATCAATACGAGGTGTTCGCCATATATTCATGTAGCTGACGCTAAGCAAGAAAAAGGCTATCAACCATAATATTTGTGCGTGAATGATCCATATTACCAGATGTTGTGGCATAAGCCACGGTAAAATCACACGAAAAACTGTTGCCGCGCTTAATAAACTGATAGCCCAAGGCACTGTTTTTGGTGGTTGATGGATGCTACGCCCTGAGTGTCCAAGGCTGACGCGTGCCATCATAGAAAGACTGAGTATGCCAATGCCGCCAACTGCCATCATATGCATTGCTAATGAATTGGTGATGCCAAATTGGAAAATTCGCAAAAAATACATGAGCTGCCCAAATACAATGCAGGCCATCGAAATAAACATACTCCAGAGCAAAGGTTTTTTCCAAATCCCTCGCGTATACCACCCTTGAAGCCGCCAAGCTTGTACTAATGCACAAACCAACGCACATAAACTGGCAAGCAGCTGCTGTGAGGCAAAAACCTCAAGCAAGAAGAAAATCACGAAACTAATCAAGCTGATGCGATCGATGTAGTGATTATTGCGTGGTTCAAACGCATAGCCCACACCCCGTGAGATAAAAAAAGGCGTTACCCGCCTTCCTATGGTAAGGACAAGACCGATAATCACAAAAGCCCCTAAATAAAGTGCATAATACCAACCAATGTGCCAGCCTAATGTTGCTACAAGACAGAATAAATTTGCAATCAGCATTAGGATAATTTTTGATAAAATGCCCATTTGTCGCCATTGTTTGGTTTTTATCACAGGCTTTGTAATACTTATTAAAAATAAAATCGTAAATACAATATCTGCCAATACACCTAGCCATAAAAACTGTGGTAAAACAATGAAAATAATGCGTGCAAATAACCACGGCAACCAAATAAGATAAAGTTGTTGTCCGCTCGGCATGGTTTTTCCTGTCCAGTTACCAACAGCGGTCAATAAAAATCCTGCCACAACTGCCATTGAGTAGCCAAAAACCATTTCATGACCATGCCAATATTGCGGTGCAATGCTCATATGGGCACTAAACACGCCGCCACGATATACAAATAGCCAAAGCACCATACTAATCACAGCATATACCGCCGCACTTGCAAAAAATATTCGGAAACCCAAATTAAAAATTGCTCGATCTGCCAGATTCGGAAGCATTTTATTCATCAAAAAATCCTTACTCGCCAAATTTTTGATTTAAATTCATCACATATATGATTTAAATCATAAGTATATTATAGTCAATTCATTTCAAAATAACACATGATTTTAAAATTAATTATCATATGACATTCATCTAAGAGGTTTGATAGAATCAAAGGTATTTTGATAAGATTGATGATAAAATAAAATATTTTGGTGGCAGATTGGTCATATCACACAAATTTTATCCATGATAATCTTGACAATTTGATAAAAAAACTATATTTTTAATGGTTTGGGATAAAATTAGCCTTATGATTACACATGCAAATTCTATCCATAAAGTCAATAACATGTCGGTGGTTTGGTTATGATTTCTAAACAAATTGCATTGGGCATTACGCTGGTCATTGGTAGCGGCGTGGCTTTTTTTGCCTTGGCAAAAAATGACACTCAAACAACCAAATCAGTACAAACGCCCCAGCAGATACCAAGTGATACCAAGGTGGCAAAACCTGTGGTTCAGCCTTTGACGGCAGATGTAGCTACCGAAGAAAAGCTACTTGCCGAAAAGCAGCGTGTGCGTGAAGCACATACGCTTCAAATGCAAAAGCAAGCAGCTGCCTTGCTTGAAGAACAAAATAATGCACGCAAACAAGCACTTGAAAAAGCCAGTGCCGAAGCTAATGGACGCATGACGAACGATACCCAAACAGTTTCAGCGGACAGTGCTGCCAAAAGTGAGTTGATCGCAGCACCAACAGTTCAGACACGCCCCGAAGCAATCGAAGCTGCCCGTAAGGCCGAAGAAGCCAAAAAGGCTGCTGAGATGCTTAAGAACTCTGAACAAGAAACAAAGGATGAAAAAGCCAAAACCGCTGATAAACCCACCGAAAATAAAGCTGAAAATAAAAAAGAGAATAAAAACACCCAAACCAAAGCACCTGTGAAGGCGGGTACTCACGATGTTCAGCGTGGTGAAACTTGGCAGGGTATTGCGAATCGTTACGGCATTTCGGTTGCCGCCTTGGTTGAAGCTAATGGCGTGACACGCAATGATATTTTAAGAGCAGAGCGTCGTATCAAGATACCATCTGCATCTCAAATAGCTCGTTTGGAGCGTGATAATAAAGCCAGAGAATCCGCATCTAAAGACGGTAATAAAAAATCTGACAATCAGCCTCAATCTAAGACAGATAAAAAAACTGAATCAAAATCTCAAAGTTCCCAAACATCTGAGCGGTACATGGTTCAAGTGGCAATCTCTCCAGATAAAGATCGGGTTGATGAGGTGGTTAAAAAGTATCGTGATGCTGGCTATAAAGTCACAACCAGCAATACAAGTCGTGGGTTGCGTATCTTGGTTGGTAACGAAAAAACAGAAGAAGAAGCAAAAGCACTGCGTACTAAGATTGCCGCAGATTCTCGTGTCCCTTCATCGGGTGCTTTTGTGCATAAAGCCCAATAATCATAAGATACGCTGGGTAAATTGTCCTGTCAAGTGGCAAAATGTGGATAAACGCCGTACTTTTTTATATTGCTTTGATACAAAAAAAGATAAAATATTGGATAATCATCTTATTTATGGACTGATTGGTTATTGATTTTTATTTCAATATGTATTAAGTATGACGCCATTACCAAACCAAAAAAGGGCAATGATGGAACAGTTAAAGACACTGACTGTACAAATCGAACACCAAATCGCCACCATCACACTCAACCGCCCCAATAAAAAAATGCCATCAGCTTTCAGATGATGGATGAGCTGATTAAGGTTGCTCATAAACTCAAGCGTAATCGTGAAGTTCGAGCGGTGATTTTGATGGGTGTAGATGGGAATTTTAGCTCAGGGCTGGATTTGGTGGATTTAAATGATCCTAAAAATTTAGGTCTTGCTTTGTATGAACTTGCCAAACCGACACCCAGTAAGTTTCAAAAGGTTTGCTTGATTTGGCAGAGTTTGCCTGTGCCAGTCATTGCTGTTGTACAGGGTGTGTGCGTTGGCGGCGGTCTTCAGCTGGCACTTGGGGCGGATATTCGTATCGCAGCGATGGATGCTTGCTTATCAGTGCTTGAGACTAAGTGGGGTTTGGTTGCTGATATGGGCATTACGCATACCGCTTGTGATATTCGCTGAGATGTGATGCAGCAGATTGCCATGACCGCTGAGATGATGGGTGCACCGATTGCCAAGGATTATGGACTATTGACGCATATCAGCGATGACCCTGTTTGTATGGCGATATCTTTGATAGATGCCATCAAGATGCGTTCACCTGATGTAGTACTTGCAAGTAAGCGTGTGATGAATACCACGCAGCGGCAAGATTATTTGGCACTGTATCAAGAAAAGCTTTGGCAGATCAAACTGATGCTCGGTGCCAACCGAAAGCTTGCCATCAAAAAAGCAAAAGATAGCACGGTGCAATTTATTCAGCGTCAATTTGGGTGATTGATTTGGGGTATTACGGCTTTGGCATCAAGCACGCTTAGCATTGATGATATTTTTATAACATACGATCAAAACTTAAAACCCTATCCATGATTGTACTAAAAATACCCCCATATATTAGGGGCATTGATAGGGAGATTAAACGACTGCTGGGCGTGCTATTTTTTCTTATAAGCCTTATGGCAAGAACCACACTGGCTGGCCATTTCACCATAGCTTGCTTCAACATCAGCCGCCGAGGCAGCTTCTGATGCTGCTAAGGCAAGTGCATTAATTGAGCTGGTAAACGCTTCGATTTTGGTTTGAAAGCCTTCAGGGTCTGTCCATATCTCATCTTTAGCATGACCACCTTGAGCCATTTCTCCTTCAAAGTGTACCCACATGGTGGCATTGGTATCAGCAATAAAATCAGCTCGCTCTTTAAAGGTGATGGCATCAAAGCGACTTGGGTCTTCAATCATTGCCTTCATACCTTCATTGGCATGACGCCAATCTTTCATGAGTTTGGCACGGTCTTCAACCTGTGGATTATTGGCGGTGGCAGTCCCTGAGCTGTTGCAACCTGCTAAAATAACAGTCATAAAACATGCAGCAGCTAAGGTAATTTTATGAAACATGGCGGCGGCTCCGTTTTGTTAAAATACCTTATTTTGGTAAAACAGGTTATTTGGTAACCTAATATTATTTACCAAAATGATTGATGAAATGTCTATTCTGATTACAAACAATGATGACATGCAATCAGGATAACAGTGTTTTTTGATGAAACAATACCTAAAAAATTGACCAAATTTGATTGACCAGCCAAGACAACGGCAATTTATGTTATGGCTTATCTGATAAGTTTAGCCAATCTTGGGGTTTTAGATAAAAATCGGTCAACTCAAATTCGGGCGTCCCTTGCTTGGGTTCATATCTGTATTCCCAAGCTGCCAGCGGTGGCATAGAAACCAAAATTGATTCGGTACGCCCATTAGATTGTAAACCAAAGAGTGTACCACGGTCAAATACCAAATTATACTCCACATAACGACCACGGCGATATAGTTGGAATTGGCGTTCATGCTCGGTATAGCTTTGGTGTTTATTATGCTCAAAGATTGGTATGATGCCATCGAGATATCCTTGACCGACGGCCTGCATGAACTTAAAACATGTCATAAAGTCCCAGTTTGTGGATGCTGTATTCATGTCATCATAAAACAACCCACCCACGCCACGACGCTCATGACGATGTTTAAGATAAAAATATTCATCGCACCAAGTTTTATACTTGGGATAAACTTCATCGCCAAAAGGCTGACATAACTCATAAGCCACCTGATGCCAATGCTTGACATCATTGAGATTTGGATAAAAGGGTGTCAAATCAAATCCGCCACCAAACCACCAAATTGGTGCACTACCATCGGTGGGCGTGGCAACAAATAACCGTACATTGGCATGACTTGTCGGTACATAGGGGTTTTTGGGGTGGACAACCAAAGAGACCCCCAGTGCTTGTGCTTGAGCACCAACCAGCTCAGGGTGGCGTACTGTCGCAGAAGCAGGCATCTGCTTGATATGAATATGGCTAAACATGACGCCTGCTTTTTCGATGACTTGCCCGCCTGATAAGACACAAGAGCGACCCCCGCCACCTTCGGGACGCTCCCAAGTATCTGCGATGAATTTGGTATCAGTACGACCATCAAAGCCACCTGAATTTTCTTGGTTTTCAAGGGCGTGAACGATGGCTTGTTGTAAGTTTAACAAAAAATCTCTGACTGCTTGGATTTGTGCTTGCATAAGATGTTCCTGCTGGATTAGGGTTTTTGGCTCAAATCATCTGTATTGATATAGTGATTCATGCGTTCACCTTTAACGGTTAAATAAGAAGTGTTGTGTTGATTGATGCCAACAATCAGAGGAATTCGCTCAACCACTGTGATGCCCAATTCATTTAACTCATTGACTTTATTGGGATTATTTGTCATTAAAGCCACTTGATTAATGCCTACATGTGCAAGCATTGCTTGGCACATCTCATAAGTGCGTGCATCAGCTGGCAGACCTAATAATAAATTTGCCTCTAGTGTATCATGCCCTTGATCCTGTAGAGCATAGGCGCGTATTTTGTTGGTTAATCCAATCCCACGCCCCTCTTGTCGCAAATACAAAATTGCACCCACGCCATGTGATTGAATGGCACTCATGGCAGCATTTAGCTGTGGGCCGCAGTCGCATTTTAGTGACCCAAACGCATCGCCCGTTAGGCATTCTGAATGGATACGGATAAGAGGTAATTTATCTGTATGATTGGGTAACCCTGTACTTAATAAAATATGCTCTTGACCATCGTCATTTTCAAAAATATGAATGTCAAATTCACCATGAATGGTCGGCAGTTTGGCTTTGGTAATAAACTTATACAAGGGAAAATACCTTAAACATTTTTAAAATCGGTTTTTTATCATAAATAATTGCCCAAATCTTTGGGTCGGTCTAACCACTTAAGCGATGGGTAACGAGTGTTTTTACGATTTGAGTGTTACTAACATCTCAATTTCAATAAAAATTAAGCAATCAATGGGGTTTTTCTAGCAAAAATAAAGCTTGTCTTGTAAAATAACGCATCAGTACCATTGTGTAAACTGATAATAATAAAGCCGTGATTTTGTTAAAAGATTGGCGGTATATCATCAAAAATGCTATTATGCCATACTCTTTTTGATGATGAAATATGAATTTCTTGATAATTGGAAGCGAAACAGTCATGACGGATTCAGCCACCTACCGCCAACCATATACCGCCAAAGTCTTTGATGAGATTTTGACGATGCGTCCTGACACGCCGATTTTGGATTGTATCGCCAGCCCTGATGATTTAAAGGCACTGACAAACGATCAATTGATTCAGTTGGCTGATGAGCTGCGTGCGTATTTACTTTACTCAACAGGCGTAAGCGGAGGGCATTTTGGTGCTAATCTTGGCGTAGTTGAGCTGACGATTGCACTACATGCTGTGCTAAATACCCCTTATGATAAGCTTGTTTGGGATGTTGGGCATCAAGCTTATGCGCACAAAGTTTTGACAGGTCGCCGTGAACGCCTTCCAAGTATCCGTTCAAAAGATGGTCTGACCGCCTTTCCTGAGCGTGAAGAAAGCCAGTATGATACTTTTGGCGTGGGTCATTCATCAACCTCAATATCAGCAGCGTTAGGGATGAGTTTGGCGGCACGATTACTTGGCGAAAATCGTACCGTGGCAGCTGTGATTGGCGATGGTGCGATGACAGGCGGTATGGCATTTGAGGCGATGAATGATGCTGTCCAACAAAATGCCGATTTACTGGTTGTCTTAAATGATAATGACATGTCAATCTCAGCGGCAATTGGTGGTTTTTCACGCCATTTGGCAAAGCTATGGCAGCGTGGACTTGCCATGGATATTGATAAGCATGGTAATATTTTGATGGTCAAACGCACCATCTCCTCTGATGACCGCCGTATTCGTCATTATTTGCATATGGCAAACGGTGCTTTTGAAGATGTTTCAAGTCGCCTACCGAGTAAAATCAGCGAAAAAATCAGTGAGCTTTTTCATGGCGTTACCTCTTCACCTTTGCCAGATAAAATTGCTGAAAAAATTGGCGATAAATTATTTGCAGATAATCTATTTAAAGCCATTGGTTTTACTTATCTTGGGCCGTATGATGGGCATGATTTACCCAAACTCATCCAAGTGCTTGAGCGTGCCAAACAGTTAAAAGGTGCTATCTTAATTCATGTACATACCATCAAAGGTAAGGGTTTTTTACCTGCCGAAGCTGATCCGATAGGCTATCATGCTATCGGAAAGTTACCCAAAGCAGGCAAAAATCAAGCACCCACATCTGCACCAACTGCCAAAAAATATTCACAGATTTTTGGTGATTGGTTATTGCATTGGGCAAATATTGATGAGCGCTTGGTTGCCATCACGCCAGCTATGGCGGAAGGTTCAGGTATGGTTGAGTATGCCACCAAATACCCCAAGCGATTTTTTGATGTGGCGATTGCTGAGCAGCATGCGGTAACTTTGGCGGCAGGCATGGCAACTTCAGGCAAAATTAAACCTGTGGTTGCGATTTATTCTACTTTTTTGCAGCGGGGTTATGATCAGCTGATTCATGATGTCGCCCTACAAAATCTTGATGTTACCTTTGCTATTGACCGTGCAGGTTTGGTCGGTGAAGATGGTGCGACTCATGCTGGGGTTTTTGATTTGGCATTTTTACGCTGTGTGCCTAATGTCATAATCGCTGCCCCAAGTGATGAACATGAGTGCCATCAGTTATTGAACACTTGTTATCAGTATGACGGTGTGGCAGCCGTACGCTATCCTCGTGGTGTTGGCGTGGGGCGTAAGGTTGATATGACAGATGAGCATTACCCAATTGGGCGGGCCAATGTGGTCTGGCAGTCATCAAACTTTGATACAAAAAGCACCAAAAAACTGGCAGTATTATCGTTCGGCACTCGCCTAAAAGATGCTCTGACCGCCGCCCAAAGACTGTCAGAAAGTCAAGCAATCGCTTGTATCGTGGTGGATATGCGTTGGGTTAAGCCTTTGGATGAGGCACTTATTTTAAGGCTGCTTGAGATGGGTGTGACGCATATTGCTACTGTTGAAGAGCATCAAATCACAGGCGGTGCAGGCAGTGCAGTGAATGAATTCATCGTAAGCCTACAAGCGTTGGTTAAGCTGTTAAATATCGGTATCAAAGATGCGTTCATTCATCATGCCAGCCATGAAGAACAGCTGTTGTATTGCCGATTGGATACTGATGGTATTTATCAATCTTTAAGTAATTTAATCATCAAAAACTAAATCCTTGTCGGGTTGGTTGTGTTTTGTGTATTTGTTGCCATGACCATAATTTTCATTGGTTTTTTGGCAGTTTTTGGCGTATAATAAAAATCTTTTGCGTGATGAGTGCAAATTAACTCTTTAAGCAGTTTAATTTAATAAAGCAGGTGTAGTATGGAACCGATGGTTGTCATGGCGGCAAACGCAGCCAAAAAAGTGGGTCATGAAATTTTGCGAGCGCATCAAAATCGCCATCGCCTTGATTTGGCGGTAGAATCCAAGGGGCTTGATGGCTTGGTTACCCAAATTGACCGTTATGCTGAAGAGCTGACGATTGCTACACTCAAAGAAAGCTATCCCAATCATTCGTATTTGGGTGAAGAATTTGGCTTACAAGAGGGTAAGGGTCATGATGCTGATTGGTGTTGGGTGATTGATCCACTAGATGGCACCCAAAACTTTGTCCATGGCGTCCCACATTTTTGTGTGTCTATCGCTGTCCAAAAAAATGGCGTCACTGAGCATGGTGTGATTTATGATCCTGTTCGAGATGAAATGTTTTCTGCCAGTCGTGGTCGTGGTGCTGTCATGAATCAGCGTCGCTTGCAGGTGAGTGAACGCAAGACCATTGAAGGCGGACTGTTTACGACAGGTCATCCCTATGAGCGTATGGTGGGCGAAGAGCGAGTCAGCTTTGCCCGTCAGCATTTTGCCAGCTTGCAAGCCATCTGTGAAAATGGTGGTCAAGTACGCCGCTTTGGTTCTGCTGCCTTAGATTTGTGCTATGTTGCAGCAGGTCGCTATGATGGTTATTTTGAGATGTCGCTTAAGCCTTGGGATATGGCGGCAGGCGAGCTAATTGTCACCGAAGCGCGTGGTGTGGTGGTTGATCACAAAGGTGCATCAAATGCGATGACAACTGGCTCTGTGTTTGCTTGTAATGTCAAATTGCTCAAACCATTAATGCAATTGGTCGTACCGCGTTGGGAAAATGCTTTGGTGGGCTAAACGCCTTTGCATGTATCATGGTCATATCTAGTAACGCTCATTTTTGAGCGTTATTTTTTATTGGGATTGATTAAATTTAAGGGGATTGTCTTAAAATTAATAAAGATGTGACAAGATATGTCAAAAATGAAACAAGTGTTTACACTTTATGGGCATAAATTGGCAATAATTGGTTGTGTACATCTGTAAACATAAGCTATACTAATCTCAACAAATCAATCAAACACCAAAGCAAATTTATAACAGCTGCTGGTGATAGACATAGGATATGACAATGAATCAGCCAAAACGCCAAAACATTGAAATGAATATTTTATCCAAAGGCACCGAAAAGCCAATCACCACCGAGATGATCACTGCTGTCCTAAAAAAACTTGCCAAAGGTCATTGTGAATCATTGGCACTAACTGCTTAAATGCATAACTAAATTATTTAATCGTTTATTATTTAATCATTTCTCCAAAACTTGTTGGCTTTCAAGCAGACATACCGCCTTTAATGGCGGTTTGTTTGTTTTGGCTAAAATATCATCGAGATTGATATCATAAACGGTCTTAGCTGACCGATTTATCAAGACTTAGGATATGAGTTGTTATTGTTATCAAGTATTGTGTATAAAAAAGGGCTTGCAAACTTACAAACCCTTTTTTATGAATTGAAAATGGTAGGCCCAGCAGGACTTGAACCTGCGACCAAAGGATTATGAGTCCTCTGCTCTAACCAACTGAGCTATGAGCCCTTAAAAAAATATCTAATAAATACAATAACTTATTAATTGCATATATTATATAACAGTTTTAAAATTACTACAAATCTTTTTAGTAGACATATAGCAGACCGATTAAAATTATTGTAATATATCGTTGTTTATTACAATAAGTCGCTATTATACACTATGACAACAAAAAGTGAAAGAGTTAAGCTTACAAAAAGTTTTATTGAGTCGTTGCCTTTGCAGCCTGCCATTTTTCGAGATAGCGAGCTTATCGGTTTTGCTCTGCGTGTTCAAAAGACTTACAAAACTTATATTGTAGAAAAAAAGGTCAAAGGGCGAGCGGTACGGCACACGCTTGGCATTGTCGGTCAGATGACATTAGCACAAGCACGACAAAAAGCCAGCGAGACCTTGGCACTCATGGGGCAGGGTATAAACCCCAATGAGCAAAAGCGACAAGAGCAAAAAGCTTATGAGCAAGAGCGAGAGCTACACCGATATCACCCTACTTTATCAGACGCTTACACAGCGTTTAAAGCCGAACGCAGTTTAAAGCCAAACACTTTAAGAGATTATGATAAAGTCATGAGCGTATATTTAGCAACATGGCAAGCGTACAAACTCGGCGATATTAACCGAAAAATGATACAAGAAAAACATAAAGAGCTGACTAAGATTAGCCCCGCTCAAGCAAACATGGTAATGCGTGTATTTCGTGCGGTTTATAATTTTGCGGTGGAACATTATCTAGACGATGATGAAAACCCTATTTTGTCCAGCATTGCCCCAACTCGTACATTAACCGCCAAAAAATCATGGAACAATATTAAACGCAGAAAAACTTACATTAACGAAGATAAAATGCCCGATTGGGTAAGGGCAGTTATTGAGTTTAATGGGCGTGGGCAGAGTCGTGATACTAATAAAGAGTTTATTTTAACGCTGATATTAACAGGTTTTCGCCGTGCTGAATGTGAAAGCATTGCATGGTCGGCTGTAGATTTACGGTATGGGTTTATTACATCAATTGACCCCAAAAATGGTGAAGTACACAGCCTACCGATGGGTGATGTACTGTGGGCGATAATGAAAAAACGCCACCGCCAACGCATTAATGACTGGGTGTTTGAATCTGCCAAATCAAAGAGCGGACATATTGAAAATATCTCTAAAGTGCGTGAAAAAATCAATGCCCAATGCGGTATTCAATTCACATTCCACGACTTACGGCGGACATTCGGCTCAATCGCTGAAAACTTGGACTATGGTCAATATACAATAAAACGGCTACTCAACCATAAAAGTGCTGGTAATAGCGATGTAACAGCAGGATATGTTCAAGTTAGCGACAAAAAACTACGCCAAGCGATGAATGATATTGAAATGACGGTACTGGGGGAATGGCGTGATATACTATTGCAAGAATATAACAAAAAAGCCCTATGACAGGGCTTTTTTATAATCAGGATGGGAGGTGTGGGGAACTTTAACAGACTGATTGATAAAGTTCAAAACATCTGATTTTTGGTAATATACGACTTTTTTGCTTTGTTTAATAAAGGGTATGCCATCACCATTGCACCGCTTGGCTTGTAGCCATGACAAAGAACGGTTAAGTACAACGGCAATCGTTAATGGCGGAAAAATAGCATCATCACTCGCTGACCAAAAACGGTCAGATTCGGCTTTTGCTTGTTCGGGTGTTAAGTTTTTTAGTCTATTTATCATCTCACAATCTCCTAATTGTTACTTTAATTTTACCTTGCGACAGTGATGCAATCTTAGCAAAGCTGGCTTTTGATAAATCTAAAGTCGTGCCATATTTACCAAAACCGCCACGGTCATTCACACGGCAAATCACTGATTTATCATTGGCGGTGTTGGTAACTTTTAACCGTGTGCCAAATTTATGGCTATTGCTGGCACAGGTCATGGCGTTTTGGTCAAATCTCTCACCACTTGCTGTTTTACGACCGTGGAATTTATCGCCATAGTAGGTCGCATAATTGGCTTGTGACGCAGTGGCAAGCAGGGCGATGGCTAGAAATAGGTATTTCATTGTGATTGCTCGCTCACTTGTTCAGCTATCAATTTTCGTTTGTTCATTGTTAGTTTGCTTTAAGCTGCTCATATTCATCTAATCCTCCAAAAACCAGCAGTGATAGCAAAGCCAAAACAAATAATAAAAGATATAGAAGCGAGAATAATTGTACCCACAAGGTACACAGATAAAGCTGACATAGTCAGCATAACTAATGCACCCAAGAGTGAATACAGTAAGGCACTAGTAAAATTTGAAACATTAAATCGCATATTACTTACTCATCTTCTAGTACTGGCTTGCCATCTATATAATCTACAATGATTTTACCTGTGTGAGTATCTAAAGGTATTACTTCATCATAATAATAGTTATCATACTCACCAAAGAACACCTTGTCATCATAACCTCTGATAATATCTTTAACTACACCCTTAGGCAGTAAGATGCTACAGATAACATAAGCATAGCCATCATCAAGCATTTTTTTAATGGTTGTAACAGATGTTGGTATTGGCTCTTCAAACTGAATATGTGGATATAAATTCGTTAAAAGCTCATAGTTAAGCTGAGTTGCATGAAAGATACTTTGAGCCAAATGATGTTGAAATTTTTTTCCATTTGGCTCAAAGAAATTACCTAAACCCAAATCTACACTAACAGTGTCTTCACCATGCTTTAGCAGTGTTAGAATTTTATCTGACATAAGGGGATAGTAAACTTTATCACCAGCTTTAAATGTTGTTTGTTTAATCATTTCATACTCTCCTTTCATCTTATGCCGCCATCTGGATAAAATTTACCGTCTTTTTCCACCGCCACCAGTGCCAAAACTCTCATGGCGGTTTTGTAGGACATGCCTATGCAGGTTTGTACATTAGCAATAGTTAAGCCCTGCGGATTTTTTGTAAGTAATTTAATTACCTGATTACAAAATTCATTAAAAATAAGCTCTTGTTGCTGCTGGCAAAAAAGACGAGCTTCCGTGTCAAATAATTTTCTATCCATCACACACCCCTTTGTTTTTCATAAATATTAAAAATAAACGCCATAGCATCCGCCAAAAACAGGCGTTGGCTTGGCAGTACTTGCTTATCATCAATCTCATGCACATGGCCCAATAGCCACACCAGATAGTTATAGACAGCAAAAAGGGAGGATAGATTAATCTCGCCACCGCTCGCCAAACTACGCTCATAAGTCAAAAGATGACAAATGGCGTTATTTTTGGCGTCAAGGGCGTGAGCGGTGCTAAATTTTAGTGTCATAAGCACACGATGAATTTTTGTGAGTGTTAATTTTTTATTTTTAACAAGCCCATTTTTATCATTTACCTGCCCCTGACAGCTTTTGTCAGCACTCATAATCTACCCCTTGGTGCAGCGTACAGCGTAGCCGTCAGCTTGCCATGACAGACACTCTTGATAATCTATCTCAGCTTGGCGGTCAAAAGCATCATCAATGGCTTTGCTACACGCAAAAGGCAGTGATGCCAACATGATGATAAAAATAAACTTTGGGATAAGGTCGCTTGATGTTGGTTTGGCAATCATAATTCACTCCATTTGTTGTTATGTTGTGGATTATAGGCTAACCTTTAAAGGTTGTCAATAGGTTCAAAAGGTTTTATAATAGATTAACCTATTAAAAATTTGTAAATTTTTGTTAAATATAGGATTTCTTTAGGCAATAAAAAACCGCCACAAGGGGCGGTTAATATGATTTCTTTTGGAGTATTAGATGGATTATTCAAATCTTGTTATTAGCTTGGTATTATCAGTCATCATCGCACTGATTGTGTCCATAGCTTTTCATTTTATCACCACTTTGATTATCAAAAGTTGGTTTAATCAATTTTTGAATACTCAGCATCAAATGAATAAACACTTTGTAGAAGTCATCAAGGAAGATATTAGACGAAAGTTACATGGTGGGTAGGCAAACTTCGCAAAGATTGCGACCAAAGGTAGTTAGTCTAATTATACCTTTTTGTAAGTCCGCCTGCCAACTTGCCATCAGTTCTCTCTCAGCTATCAGTCTTTGACGCCAATCATCATCGATTGGGTTACCAGCTTGATCAACAAGAGGTGCATCACATTGATTTAATTCTACTAAGTCTTGTCTTGCTTGTTTAGCTGCATCAGAAACTTCTTTTTTAAGATTTAGATAACCAGCATGAGCCTGATGATGCTGATATTTGCTGCTGTCGTCAAACCAATTCTCATAAGATATATTCACCAAACCTAGTCTTGCTAAATTTTCAATAGAAACTTGTTGCAGTTCTTGACTGGGATTTTCTGGATTGCCCAACCATACATCATGAGTTATGATCTGATAGGTACCATTACTGCCAATTGTTATCTTTCTAGTGCAGATAGTTTCATCTTTGAGTGTGTATAAATAATACAGATTTTTTGCATCCAGCGGACTGAGCATTTTAATGATTTCAACAAAGGCGTGATGTGTTTTATGACTGCGAGTTTTATCCATTGATGTTGCAATCAGCCGAGCAAACATTTGGCGAATCTCACCCTCATCCATGTAGAATTTACTCGCTTCCAGGGCAGGACCTGCGATGCTAGTTTTTGGCGGCTGAATATTCTCGGGTGTAATGATATTAATCTCGTTGGTTAATTCATTGCGAAATTCGCCCATATTCCTTAAATGTTCGACTCGGATTTTTTCAGTATTCAAGTCCCACTTATAACCGAATGTACAATACCATATTCCCATTACAATATAAAAAGCATCTTTGGCATGGGCGGCGATGACAGCACTGGCTGTGGCAACCGCCAAATCTTGAATTGGATTATCACTCATGATTTATTCTCCTTATAAAATCTAACCACTCCGATACACCACACGCCCAATGATCACAAGGCTCTCGCCGTTCGTCTCATTGACGATTTTGGCAGGATAGGCAGGGTTGTCGCTGGCAAGCCTCAGCACCCCACCACCCTCTTTATAGATACGCTTGATGAGCAAATCACCGTCCCAAAACAAGGCATATACTTCACCTTCTCTCGGCTCGGTATCAGACACATCTATCCCCACCGCATCGCCCTCTTGGATGTAGTGTGCCATGCTGTCGCCTTTGGCATAGATTATCTTAAAGTATTTTGGGTCAAGATTGCGATATTTAAAAAAGCTCTGGTCAAAGGGCAAAGTTTTTTTTAAGGGTTCAAATTCAGGATAGCCCCGACCCGACCCACAGCAGAACGACACATCATAAAAATTCACCCACACCTGCTCACGCCACGGCTCTATCTCATCATACGTGATGCCATTTGGTATAGATGCCACCAGCTCATCAACTTGGGCTTGAGTGGATAGCATTTCTCCTTCGCCAGTCAAAAGCCATTCTGGATTAGCTTTCAAAGCGTTGGCAATTTGCACTAAGCTACGACTGCTTTGGGTTTTACCATTCTCTAAGTCGCCATAGCTCGGTTGCGACAAACCCGCCAACTTTGCCACCTGAGCCTGCGAATAGCCCAATTCTTTACGGCGTTGTTTCAGTCTTACTGCTAAACTCATAAGAACCCCTTAGTTTAAACGGTGCAATAAGGATTTTTTATTATTATAAAAGGTTATCCTTTTATATTTCAAGCGATAAAACAAAAGCCCTCTTGACAAATAATAGGATTGCCTTTAATATTGTGTGCAAATTTCTAAGGAAAACCTATTTTTATGAAAGAAGTCTTACTTGAACTTATTGCCGAATATGGCAGTCAGGAGAAATTGGCTCGTGCGATTGGCGTGAAACAAGGCACGATTACAGGCTGGATACATGGCAAACACGGTATCAATGAGCTTAATGCCTCACGCATTGAGAAAATCACAAACGGCAAAGTCAAAGCCATTGACCTTTGCCCACGCCTTGCCGAAATAGAAAAAATGAAAGCCCCTAGCTGTAACTAGGGGCAAAAATGCTTAGCACAATAAGCGAGATTATTATATGACAAACCTACCCCAAATTCAACCCCACGACACACTTACCCAAGCGGTAAACGCTCGTGAGTTACACGCATTTTTGCAAAATAAAGACCATTTTGCAACTTGGATTAAAGACCGTATCGCACAATATGATTTTCAAGAAAATCAAGATTTTGTGACTTTTTCGGAAAATTCCGAAAAAGGTCGTCCACGCCTAGAATACGCCATCACCCTAGACATGGCAAAAGAACTCTCTATGGTCGAGCGTAACGAGCAGGGCAAGATGGCTCGCCGTTATTTTATCGAGTGTGAGCGTGTGGCTCGTCAGGTCATGACTGCCCCCATGCCAGTCCGTCCTACCACGCCCACACTGTCCAAGGTGGATTTTGCCGTTTTGCAGACGGTCGTGCGTGATTTGTCAGCACAGATGGCACACCCAAAGGCGAGCGAGATGGCAATTTGGGCGAGACTGCGTGCCGTGTGTGATGTGTCCAGCATTCACAACATTCGCTATGGCGACATGTGGACGGTGCAGGGCGAGCTGTCTCGCATTGGGCGTATTTTGCGTCCTTATGCTGATTTTCGCAAATCCACCGAAAAAACACTCATCAAACGTATTTGCCTAGGCGACCACAATGCTGTATGGGAAGCCATCAAAGTGATGGATGATACCGCAGACGGCTATTCACTATTTGTTGATGATAAGGCGTTTTATGCCTTAGAATGCTTGGCGATGGTGGCGAGCCATGAGTGATAAACGCCCACCCCTAAATTTTGACTACATCCAAACCCAAGCCACAGGTCATTATGTCAGCCGTATTTTTCCTGCCGTTGGCATCAAACTACACGGCAATGGCAAAAAGCATCAGCCTTGTCCGCTGTGTGGTGGTACAGACCGTTTTCGCTGCGATGATAAGGACGGCACAGGCTCATGGATTTGTAACCAATGCGGTGCTGGCACAGGCTACACACTGGTGCGTGATTACACCAAAAAAGACGCATACGAAACGCACGCTTTGATGGCTGACATTTTGGGCATTGACGGCGGCAGGCAGATTAGCGAAGCGGACAAACAAGCATGGGCAAAAGCCCAAGCCGAACGCTTATCCGCCCAAAAACAAGCCAAAAAACAAGCACGGCAAACCGCTGCCAAAACCGCCCAAAACCGCTTTAACACCGCCACGCCCACCGACACCCACGCCTATCTTGCCAAAAAAGGCGTACGCTCGCACGGTCTTAGGGTAGATGACAAGGGCAATCTGCTCATACCGCTGTATTATCACAACACCCAAACAGGCAACATCACGCTGTGTAATGTCCAGTCCATCAGTGCTGACGGCGGTAAATTATTCGTCAAAGATGGCCTTGTCGGCGGTGCATTTTATACGCTTGGCGATGTGCTATCTGGCGATACAATCCTAATTTGCGAAGGCTATGCCACAGGGGCAAGTATTTTTGAAGCGTTAGGCAGTATCTACCCTGTCATCATCACTTTCAATGCTGATAATATGGTTAAATGTGCGTCTATTATCCGCACGCTGTACCCACAACACCGCTTGATTTTTTGTGCTGATGACGATAAAGCTACAGAAATTAAGACAGGCAAAAACACAGGGATATCAGCAGGGGATGAGTCCGCCACGCTCACAGGGAGCGAAGTCATCAGCCCTGATTTTGGCGATGATGAACGCACGACCACAGGTGAGCTGACCGATTATAACGACCTGCACGCTCATTTTGGCATGGATGTTGTCAAAGCCCAATTGGTATATGCCCTAAACCGCCCACGCCCCAAAGTCATCACAGACACGCACGGTGGTTATACCTTAGATTATTTGAATGAAAATTTTGCTCAAATCAAAGACATTGGCAAAATCACCAACAAAATCTATGACTTAGCCAATCACACCGAGATGACCAAAACCCATTTTATGGGGTTGGTCGGCAAGGAACTGGCGAATGCGTGGCTTTTTGGCGGTAAACAAAAAAGCATTGACCGCCGTGAAGTCCAAGACAACACCGCCGAACAGTTTGCAGCAGCGTACGGCGATATTTTTGAGCAGTATTGGTACATTCAAGGAACAAAAGAAGTTTTTAACTTCAAAACTTACAAAAGACAGCCTGTTGATACCTTACGCCTAGAATTCCCCAACGAATTTGATAGGTGGAATAAATCAAAAAGCCGTCAAAAAGTGGAATCGGACAACATTTGGTTTGACCCAACCGATAAAAAACGCCCCCAAAACGGCGAAAACTACATCAATACATTTAAGAGCTTTGTCATACAGCCATACACTGCCCAAGAACTGGGCATTGATGATAAGCAGTTGAATGAGCATTTTATGATGGGCATGTGTTCATCCGTTATCAATCTTATCAAGCATCTGTGTGGCAATGATACCCATGCTTTGGATTGGGTGCTAAACTGGCTTGCCATACCCTTACAAAACTTAGGCACAAAAATGGATACCGCCTTGATTGTCCATGGACACATTCAAGGGGCTGGCAAATCGCTGTTTTTTGACCGTATCATGAGAAAAATATACGGCTCATACTTGCTTACACTTGGGCAAGGACAACTGGAAAGCCAGTACAATGACTGGGTAGAAGGTAAGCTGTTCGCCGTCTTTGAAGAGATTTTTCAGGGCAAAGACCGTTACAGCCACATGGGTATGATTAAACAGCTCATCACAGGCAATACCGTTTATATTAACAAAAAATTCATGAGCGGCTGGACACAAGATAACTTTGTTAATACCGTGTTTTTGTCAAACGATATGCAGCCCTTATCGCTGGATGAAACCGACCGCCGTCATGTTGTGTTATATCCGACCGCCGTTATTCCCGATGCCTTGCGTCATGAAATTGGGGCGGCGATAGATGACCCAAATCAGTCGTTAATACGAGCATTTTACACTTATCTTTTACTAAAAGACCCCAAAAATCAAAACGCCCACAGCACAGCCATCAATACTGAAGCCAAGGCACAGCTTACAGAAATTAGCATTGGCAGCCACGAGCGGTTTTATATGTACTGGAAAAATGGTGATTTAGAGATACCCTATGCCACTTGTTTGACCACCGACCTTTATCATTATTATGTCATTTGGTGCGGTCAAAACCGTGAGTATGCCCAATCTTCCGCCAAGGTTTTAAGATATATTGCCCTGCGTGAACACAAAAAACGCATACGCTATCGATACAAAATACCAGCAGGCAACCACTTAAAAGACGACACAAAGCAAGGGATGGTATACATCATCGGTATTGATGAACAAAACCAAAATCCCCACACATTTGGGCTTTGCATCAGTGCGTTCAGACATGCTATAATGAAAGCTAAAACACATCATTCTATGCCCCAAGAAAGCATTCGTTCATCTTATGAAAATTCCAACCCATTTATCTGATTAATCTGTGCATAGTGTGCAGGGTTTGTTCAGGGTCTGTACAAACCCTGCACACCCTGACAAACCTTGATATTCCTAGCTTTTAGCCTGCCTTGTTCAAAGTGCAGGCTAATTTTTTATCTACCGCTTATCACAAATTTTTATTTTTAAAAAAAGTTTCTCAAAAATTAAAATCAACCCTGCACACCCTGCACACCCTGCACACTTTTTAAAATCTTTATTAAAACCAATGGGTTATAAATGTCAAATCTGTGCAGGGTTTTGTTCATGGTTTAAAAAATTTGACAAAACCCTGCACAGCTTTTCATAATATCCAAAAATTTTAAGACCATGCTCATGACAAACAAAATACCCAAAGACCAGCTCATTGCCGTTGCCGAAAGTTTTGCAGGGGTTAGCCCCTTTGCTGATGCCTGCTATCGTTACTACTATTACCACGACCAAGCCAGCCGTGATTATTTGTTGTCATCATTGGCGGTAGAGTTTGCCGAATATCTGACTAAGATACCTACCAAACATCATCAGCCCATCATCAATACCGCCTTGATAGAGATAAGCTACCCCCAAAAAAATCTTAGTCGCTCTACTTTTTGTGCAAAAGAGCGGGCTTGTTGCATGGGAATTAGTCGTCGCCAATACTATAACTTACATGCAGGTGAAGCCATTGATAATATCATTGGCAATATTACAGGTATTGCCAAAGTTGTCGCTGGCAAGGTTCGTGAACAGCTTGGAATAAACTTAAAACTGGGCTATTGACAGATTGCACACTTTTTGCTATCATTTTGTCAAAATCAATAATTGTAACTAAACGCTGATGACGACATTGTCATCGGCGTTTTTTATTGGTAAATCACGGAAACCATGGCAAAACTTGGCAACTTACCACCACGCTTAAAACCCACCCAATCCCATACCCCAAAGCGTAACTGGGGTAAAGGTCGTGAAGGCAGGGCATGGCGACGACTTCGTGCTAAGATGTTAGTTCGTGATAATTACACCTGCCAGTTGTGCGGTCGTATTGGCGGACGCTTAGAGCTTGACCACATCGTCAACAAGGCGGTCGGTGGCACTGATGACAAAACAAACCTACAAATCTTATGCTACCAATGCCACAAAACCAAAACCCAAAGCGAAAGCAAGGCGGGGGGCGTGCTACAATTTTTGGGCTAAGCGTGCGGACACCACGCCCCCTCTCGTTTATAAAAAAAATTTGATTTGGGAAAAAAATCTCCGTTTCTCCGCCAATGAACGCAGTAATAAAAGTTACATAAAATTACATTATAAAGAATATAGAAAGGTTTTAAACATGACAATCACCCAAAAGCAGAAAGCGTACGCTAAGCATGTGGCAAGTGGCATGGACTTTCATACAGCAGCCCTAAAAGCTGGCTGTAAAAATCATGAATCTGCCCGAAAGTTCGTGGCGGACATGGCAAAGCGTGAGAATGTGCAAGCCCATATCGCTGAGTTAAAAAAAGTACAAAACGCTCTAGGGCAAGACAGTCAAAACAACCAAAACAGTCAAGACGAGCCGACTGCCACAGTGCCAGACGCACCACAGACCCCAAAATACGAAACGCCTTTGGGGTTTTTGACCGCCGTTTTTAATAACGCTGATGGTCTGTACACGCCCAAAGAACGCATTAACGCCGCCATCGCTTTATTGCCCTACACCGAGCATAAACTGGCTCAGACAGGCAAAAAGGAAGATGAGTTGGATAATGCCAAAAATAAAAGTGAAAATGGGCGATTTGCCACACTGTCAAATCAGGCGGACATGTTCGGCAGTGAGCTGTTGCAATGAAATACATGAATGATGCTTGCGATACCGCTGAATTAAATAACCCTGCCGATGGTCAGGGTTTTGTTTATCCAGTGATCGACGGTGAATGTAAAATCATGCGGTATGATGATTTTATCAAAGAGTTTTGTTTTTTACCAAAAGACATAAGGTTGAATGATGAGTGATGATTTGATTAACCACCCAGCACATTACACCTCTTGCCCGTCTGGCATTGAGTGTATCGAGATTGCTGAGCTATTGCCGTTTTGTTTGGGTAATTGTTATAAATATTTGCACCGTGCAGGACTAAAGGGCAAATTCAAAGAAGATATGGAGAAGGCTCGATATTATGCAAATCGAGCCCTTTTTAATGGTGAGACGATGTCAAGCATGGTCAAATCGCGTATCAGCTACGTTGCCAGCCACGAAGATGCTAACAATGCCGAGCTGCTGAAGTTATTTAAGTGCTGGGATGTTGATGGCGATGGCAGGCTTACGCGCGTGTTTATCGATCGCCTGACTAAGACTATTAATAGAGTTTTTAGCATCAATGCTTCCCAGTATCCTACAAGCCTCACTAAGTCGCTTGATGAGTTCAGAACCAATTTAGAGAATATGAGTAACGCAGCGATTGAGCAGCATAAACGAAATGCCAACAGAATTACATCAAAAGATGACTAAAGATGACACAGATTACATGGACAACCGCTCTACCTGATTGGCAAGAGCGTATCGTCAAGGGCGAGTCCCTTATCCCATGTAAACCGCTGTTTACCACGATGAGTGACATTGCGTTGCGTGTGTTTAAAGAGCTGGCACTGGTTGATGTCATCGGTTGCCCAAAGATTGGGGCGGTGAGTAAAGCGTGGGTGTTTGACTTTGTGGCCATCATTTTTGGGGCGTATGACCCTGCCGCCAAAAAACGCTTGATTAAAGAGTTTTTTCTGTTAATCAGTAAAAAAAACTCAAAATCTACCCTAGCCGCTGGCATCATGCTGACCGCTTTGATTTTAAACGAACGCCAAAGCTGTGAGCTTGTCATCGTCGCCCCAACCAAGGAGGTTGCCAATAACTCATTTTCGCCCATGCAAGACATGATACGAGTAGATAGCGAATTATCTGCTCTTTTTAATGTCTCTGCCCACACCAAAACCATCACCCACCGATTTACAGGGGCAAGTTTGAAGGTCATCGCCGCTGAGTCCAACAGTTTGGCAGGTGTTAAGGGGGCGTATGTGCTTGTGGATGAGCTGTGGGTTTTTGGTAAGCGGGCAGGGGCGGCTGCCATGCTCCAAGAAGCCATCGGCGGTCTGGCATCTCGCCCTGAGGGCTTTGTCATCTATCTGTCCACGATGAGCGATGAAGCACCTGCTGGGATTTTTAAAGAAAAGCTGGATTATGCTCGCTCGGTGCGAGATGGGCAGATTGATGATTTGCGATTTTTGCCTGTGATTTATGAATTTCCGCAGGCTTATATTGACAGTGGCGACTACATCAAGCCTGAAAACTGGTACATCACCAACCCCAATTTGGGGGCAAGTGTGGACATGGATTATCTCACCGATACGCTAAAACGAGCCAAAGAGTCGCATGACAAAAACACCTTGCAAACCGCCCTCGCCAAACACCTAAACGTGGAGATTGGCATATCGCTTAGAGCCAACCGCTGGGCAGGGGCGGAGTTTTGGGAGCAAGCAGGGCGAGCGTTTAGCCTTGATGAACTCATTGAAAAAAGTGAGGTCATCACCATGGGCGGAGACGGTGGTGGTCTTGATGATTTGTTAGGCTGTGCCGTCGTTGGACGCTTGCCCACCCCAAAATACATCTACACCGATGATAACAATATCCGCCATGAGGTCAAACAGTGGTGGGTGTGGGTGCGTGCGTGGTGTCACCCCATCGCCCTAGAACGCAGAAAACAAGACGAGCCACGCTACCGAGATTTTGAAACCGATGGCGACCTTGTCATCGTCCAAAATGTCGGCGATGATGTTGCCCAATTTGCCGACATTGCCAAAAAGATTTATGACAGTGGCAAACTTGATAAAATCGGTCTTGACCCTGCTGGGGCAGATGATATTGTCATCGCCCTTGAAAGCATTGGCATACCCAAAGACACGCACATGACAGGCGTGTCGCAAGGCTGGAAGCTGGGCGGCTATCAAAAGGTGTGTGAGCGTAAGATTGCCAGCGGTGATTTGACGCACGCAAATCAGCCCTTGATGGCGTGGTGCGTGGGTAATGCACGGGTCAAACTGTCAGGCTCTGGGGTGAGTATGAGCAAGTCTGAGAGCGGTAACGGTAAGATTGACCCTGTGATTGCTATGTTAAACGCCGTGGCACTCATGAGCCAAAACCCTGCTCCACCAAAGTCGGCTGATGATGTGGGGGTTTATTTTTGACAAAAAAACAAACCCACTCATAGAGTGGGCAGATAAAAAACAGGGCGATGACGGACTGCTGGAACAGCCCACCATCCCTACGACAAACCGAGCTTGTCGCAAGCGAGACCCTGCCACTGTGTACACAGCGTGGCAAGGGTATCACATTTTTAACAAAATTGCGATAGGTTGAGCCATGAAACAAGTAAATTGTCGCTCCTGTGGGCGATTATTAGCAAAAATTGGAAACTTTAACGATTTAGAAATCAAATGTCCACGCTGTAAAGCGTTTAATGTTTTGAGCGTCAAGAACGCCTTATCAGAAGTCCTAAGAGACTCAAGCACAGGTAATCTTGATGAGCAAAGCACATCACAAAGCACCCCTACCATTTGTGGGGCAAAAACGAATGTTTTTAAAAGAATTTCGCAAAATTTTGGATAAAATACCAAATTATGGCGAAAACTGGACAATCATTGATGTATTTGGCGGTAGTGGGCTACTTGCTAACAACGCCAAAGCCTATAAGCCCAACGCCACCGTCATTTATAACGACTTTGACGGCTATACTAAGCGATTAGCACATATTGATGACATTAACCGTCTGCGTGGCATTTTATTTGAAATGACAAAAGATGTGCCACGCCAAAAACGCATATCAGACGAGTTAAAGGGGCGAATTTTACAAGCGATTGACGACTTTGATGGTTATGTAGATGCAAGAAGTGTCAGTACTTGGTTGTTGTTTAGTGGCAAGCAAATCAATCACATCAGCGAGCTTACCGACCACTCAATGTATAACACCGTCCGCACCAGTGATTATGATAATGCACAAGATTATTTAGATGGGCTGGTTATCACGCACGAAAGTTTTGACACGCTGATACCAAAATTCGCCAACACACCAAACACTTTGCTATTACTTGACCCACCTTATGTTTGTACCGAACAAAAGGCGTATGCCCTAAAAGGGTATTTTGGCATGACAAAGTTTTTGCGATTGATGAAATTGGTGCGTCCGCCATATCTATTTTTTAGCAGTACAAGAAGTGAGCTGTTAGATTATATGGATTATCTCAAAGACTGCGAGCCTGTCATGTGGGAGCTGGTGGGCGACTTTGAGAAAGTGAGTGTAAACAGCCATGTCAATTATAATGCTGAATATGAAGATAATATGATTTTTAAATTTTAAAAATATTAAAAATTCTGGCAATTAAGACTTGCTATTGTTGGTATAACGAGCGATACTGTGGTCATCAAGTTAATAAACCCTTTTAAATCATGGAGTTACAAGATGACCGCAATCATTAACCAAGAACTAAACGCCCAAGCATTTGACGAAAAAACTAGAATTTCATTGTATTGTGGCTTAATTCAAGATAAATTGATTGACACGATCAATATGCAAGAACCGAGCATCGCCGATAGCATTGTCATCGCTCATGTTGAAAATGAGCTGTCTAAGTTGATTAAATTTTTAAATCAAGGTAAATATTAAACCATAAATAACAAGAAAACCCTGCCTATTGGTGGGGTTTTTGCTTATCAATTATTGGAAAACCCCATGACCAAAGCCTATTCAACCCTACAAATCAAATCCGTAACCGACACGGACGATGAACGCCTTATCACAGGCATTGCCACCACACCCAGCACCGACCGAGATGATGATATTTTAGAGCCTTTGGGGGCAAAATTTACTTTACCAATCCCCTTATTATCGCACCATAATCACAGCCAGCCTATTGGCGAAGTTATCCAAGCGGAAGTTACCGCAGGTGGCATTTTAATTACTGCCAAAATAGCCAAAATTGACGAAGAAGGCAAGCTGAAAGAACGCATTGATGAAGCGTGGCAAAGCATTAAATCTGGACTAATCAAGGGCTTGTCTGTTGGCTTTAAAATCAAAGAATACAGCTATATTGAAAATTCTTGGGGCTTGCACATTAAAGAATGGGAGTGGTGGGAGCTGTCAATCGTTACCATCCCTGCCAATGCTGATAGTGTCATTACCAGCGTTAAGCAGATTAAAGAGGCATTTAGTTTGCCCCTGCAACCAACCCCAAATCCACCGATTAACCCAATTCAGCCACTACCAACCCAAACCACAATCACAAAAGCAACCCCCAGTCATGGTGCGGTTGCTTTAATTTTACCTACAAACGGAGTGAAACTTTTATGAATTACCAAGCACAACTGGCACAAATCCTAGCCACAATCCAAGCCAAACAAAAGCAAATTGGCGAGATTATGACAAAATCAGTCACAAGCGGACACACACCAAGCGATGATGATGAAGTCCAAATCACGGTATTAGAAGGCGAAATCGCTCGCCTAGAAAAGAATGCCGAACGCCTAACCAAACTGATTAAATCAGTGGAAACCGCCCCAAATCCTACCGAGATTGGCGGTGAAAATCCAGAACAGGCTCATGCAAGTGCCGAAGGTGAACCAAACCCAAAAGAAGCAGGTAAAAGCGTGAAAGTAGAATCCAACTTACCCAAAGGCATTGGCTTTGCACAAATGGCTCGTGCCAAAGCCTTGTCCGCCAAAAATGCAAGCAAAGGTAGCTTTGTAAGTGCCGCCCAAATCGCCAAATCCGCAGGAATGCACCCGTCTGTCATTGCCGAGCTTGAAAAATCGGTAACGGTCATGGACACCACAAACTCGGGCGTGCTTGTGCCAGTCAGCCCGCTTGTTCAAGAGTTTATTGAGCTATTGCGAGCTCAAACGATTATTGACAAACTTGCCCCTTATATGCGTGCAGGAGACTTTAACACCACAATCGCAGGTATGGCGACAGGGGCGACATCGGCGTGGGTTGGCGAAGGTGAACCAAAACCTGTTACCAATGCCACTTTTAATAGCGTGGAACTAAAACGCCATAAAGTTGCAGGTATTGCGGTGCTAACCGAAGAGCTTGGACGCTTTAACAAGTTTAATGGCGACCGCCGTATCTTGGATGACTTGATTGAGTCTAATCGTTTGCTACTTGATTTGACCTTTATTGATGACAAGGCTGGGGACGCAACCCGACCAGCAGGGTCGTTGCATGGCGGTGTGATTATTGAATCCACAGGTAACGAAGAAGCCCAAATCAAAGCTGACCTGCTTAGTCTGCGTAAAAAATTCTTGACGGCTAACCTGTCTTTATCTGGTGCATTCTACATCATGAGCGAGACACGAGCGTCTGAATGGGCGGAGCTTGTCAATCCGCTTGGAGCTCCTGTCTTTACAGGTCTGCAAGCTGAGACTGGCAAGAAAACCCTTAACGGCTTGCCTGTCATTGAGTCCGAGAGTGCAACTAACATTGTGGAGCTTGTCAAACCGAGCGAATTTTATTTGGCAGATGAAGGTCAAGTGGAAGTGTCATACAGCACCGAAGCAACCATCACCATGCCTGATAAATCACTTGTGCATTTGTTCCAAGAGAACAAAGAAGCAATCCGTGCCGAGCGGTTCATCACATGGGCAAAACGCCGTCCTACCGCAGCAGCTGCGATTAAATATACATAATTGTCCATTAAGAATAGCCCTAACGTGGGGCTATTCTTATGCTTTAACGGTCTAAACAGTCCATTAAAGCATAAGAATAGGAGACAGCCATGCAAATCAAATACCTAAAACCCGCCCCCAATGCCACCACAGGCGACATCAAAGACATCGCCACCGCCCAAGCAAAAATCCTTATCCAGCTTGGTTTCGCTGAGCCGTATAATGAAAACGACCAAGATAATGATGATAATGGCAAAAATGGCGAGTTGTTTGATGAGTTAAACGACATTGACGAAGTGGGCGAAGTTGATGAGTTAAATCACGGTGAAGCAAGTCAAGATGAGCCAAACGATACCGCTGATGATTTGGTGGATAGTGCCGAGCAAGGCGAAGCGGTAGAGCAAGATGTGGCAAAAGATGAGACCACCGCACCCAAAAAACGAACCAAAAAAGCCAAAGAGACGGAAGATGAGTAATGTGGTTACTTGACAAATTTTTTGGTAAAAAGTCGGTCAATGCAACGCCTACCCCTGTATGGCAACCGCTTATCCATGAACCCTATACAGGGGCGTGGCAAAAGAATGATGAGTTAAAACGCACTGATGTGCTTGGTTTTCACGCTGTATTTGCGTGTGTGTCGCTCATCAGCTCCGATGTGGGCAAGCTTCGCATACAGACCAAAGCAGTCAAAGACGGCGTACTACAACCCACTCAATCACGCACCAAAGCAATCCTAGCCAAGCCCAATAAGCACCAAACTTGGCAACAGTTTGCCGAGAATTGGATAAGCTCTAAGCTACTGCGTGGTAATACTTATGTGTGGAAGCAACGGGATATTTTTGGCGATGTGTGGCAACTGCACGTCTTAAATCCCGACCGTGTCAAGGTGCTGGTATCAGATAATGGCGATGTGTTTTATCAAATCAGCACCGATAAATTATACGGCTTAACCGATACCACTGTGCCAGCGTCTGAGGTGATACATGACCGCATGAACTGCTTTTATCATCCGCTTGTTGGTTTATCGCCTTTGACAGCATGCGGCATTAGTGTGGGTTTGGGGCTGTCTATTCAGCACACCTCCGCCACGCTTTTTGGCAATAACTCTCGCCCCAGTGGGATTTTGTCCGTGCCATCAGACATCGACAAAGAGACTGCCCAAAAAGTCAAATCCGACTGGCAAGCTAATTATAGCGGCATCAAGCGTGGCGGCATTGCTATTTTGGGCAGTGGGGCAAGATATGAGCCCATTACAATGAGTGCAAGCGACAGCCAAGCCATTGAGCAGCTTAAAATGAGTGGTGAGACCGTCTGCTCCGTGTTTCATGTGCCAGCCTTTAAAGTGGGCATGGGCGAGATTAAGGCAGGACAAAAGGTGTCGGACTTAAATGAGATTTATTATAGCGACTGTCTGCAACACTACATCGAGGCGATTGAAAACTTGCTTGATGAACATCTTGACCTTGAAAAAGGCGTGGAGTGTGAGGCGGATTTGTCCCCACTTATCCGAATGGATAGCACCAGCCAAATGGCGTATCTCAAAGAAGGCACACATTCGGGTATTTTATCGCCCAATGAAGCCCGTGCCACGCTTGGCTTGCCGCCTGTGGTCGGTGGGGAGTCGCCACTCATGCAGCAGCAAAATTACAGTTTAGAAGCACTTGCCAAAAGAGACAACAGTGCCGACCCTTTTGGCAATGCACCTACGCCAAGTGAGCCGACCAAATCCGCCAAAGCGGTCAAGCCACGCTACCGAGTGTATGCCACCATTGACAAGGATAAATCATGAGCCAATTTGCCACCCTTGACGAGGTTAAGCACCATTTGCGTTATGACGATACCGACAGCGATGAGATTTTGACGATCTATTTACAATCAGCACAAACAGCGGTCAAAAACTACATCACAGATGAGATTAACGATGACATGCTGCCTGCTCTAAAAGTTGCCACGCTTTTGCTGGTCGGTTATCTTGATGACAACCGAAACAGCGAGAACGGGGCAGAATTTGGTAACTATCTGCCTGCCCCTGTCCGCCAAATGCTTGCCCCTTATCGCACGCCCACTTTTTAACTTTTTGGGGAAACAATGAAAGCCAAACTAATCCACTCCAGACTTGAAATTTACCGCCAAAGTACCAGCCGTTCTGCCACAGGGGCGGTTAAGATGGATGAATGGGAGCATGCCTTGACCGTTTGGGGGCGGTTAATCCGCTTATCCGATAAGGACATCATCGCAGGGCAGGCACAGAGTAGCCAAATCACCGCACGAGCGATAATCCGATATCGCACCGACATAGACAACACAATGCGTGTGCAAAATGGTAAGCAAAAGTACGAGATCATTGGTGAGCCTTTGGCAGATAACAATACAGGGCGAGAGTATTTGACGCTTATGTTAAAGGAGGTTCTTGATGATAGGCAAAATTGAAGTTTTGGGCTTAGATAAGCTTGATAAACAGTTTGCTAAACTTGATGATAAAGTTAAAGATAAAGCCCTATCCAAAGCCCTAAATCAAGCCCTAAACCCAATACGAAAAGATGCCAAATTTTATGCGTCTGTTGCCCCTGAGCCACATACGATGATTGTCAAAGGTGGTCGTAGGGTTGTTGTTCAGCGTGGGCTTTTGCGTTCAGCTATCCGAAAACGCAAAGTTCCCAAACGAGAAATGGGCGAGCTTGGCGGACACGGCGTGGCAATGGGTATCTATGTCGGCAAAGGCACAAAACAAAAAGAATACCCCAATTATTGGCATTTTGTGGAATACGGCACAAGTCAAATGCCTGCTGTGCCATTTTTACGCCCTGCCTTTGATAAAAATGTGCAGGTCGCTGTCAATGCTTTTGCAAAAACCTTAAAAGATGAAATTGATAAGATTGTCAAATGAACGCCAGCCAACTCATATATGAAAAATTATCGGCATTGGTAAATAATCAATGCTATCCCTTATTTATTCCAGAGCATAACCCAAACAATCCGCCTTATATTATCTACCAAATCATCAGCACCGAGCCTGATAATACTTTGGATGGCATGACAGGTCATGAGTGGGCAAATGTGCAAATCGATGTTTATCATAACGACTATGATGACTGTTTATCACTAGCCGCCAAAGCCATCAATCAATTAGACCAAATCAAACCGTCCATTTATCACGGCGTGCAATATATGCGTGATAATGGAAGTGGATTATTTAGAGCCATCATTGAATACGGTTTTTGGCAAACCTTAGAATTTTAATTTAAACCGCCAACTAGGAGAAATCTCATGGCAAAAGTTATAGAAAATCTTGCTGACAGCTTTTTTACTTTGCATGTCTCAGCAGACGGTAACGAATACCAAAAAATAGAGCATTTGCAAAAATGCGACCACCCGTCCGAAGAGAAGGTATTGGACGATGTAACCGCCACCGATGACCGCCGTACCGTCAAAGCCCCCATTGACTTTAAGCAGGAAAGCGAGATTGAATTTGAATACACTCTTGACCCCAAAGACACCATACATCAGCTACTTCAAACCAGTTTTGAGGGCGGTAAAGAGTTGCATTGGCAGTTAAAATATGTGGTTGCCACAGGCGAGTCCCGTCAATTTAAGGGCATCATCTCAAAGCTGACCACCGATAACAGCGACCAAAAAAAGAAAATCCGCAAAACTGGTACAATTACCATCACAGGCGATGTTACCAAAGTTACAGGTTAATTAAATCAAACCCAAAAAAGCCATTATTCATTTAATGGCTTTTTTATTTTCAATTTAAAAAAAGGTAAATTCTTATGAGTAAAGCAACATTAGCCACCGCATTATTAGCAGGTCTATCCGCCATCAATGAGCCAAAGAAAATCAACATCGCTGAATTTAATGGCGACATTTATATCCGTCAAATCAGCGTGGGCGAACAAGAACAAATCGCCAAACACCTAGAAAAGGAAAAAGGCAATAATATGGCGTTGTCTTTTATCTTTGGGGTATGTGATGAAAAAGGCAATCGCTTATTTAGCCTTGATGATTTGGACAGCATTAACCAAATTAATTTTAAGGCGATGTTATCGGTAATCAAAGAAATCAACAAATTAAATGGCTTGGACACCGACACGGACGAACACGAAAAAAACTAATCGCCGACAAAAGTCGGCTTTTTTTATTTAAATTGGCAGGACATTTGGGCAAAACAGTGGGCGAGCTTGAACGCACGATGACCACTCGTGAATTTGCTGAGTGGCAAGCCTATGACCGCCTTGACCCAATTGGCGGTTATCGTGGCGACATACAATCGGCGGTCATCGCTTGTGCCATGGCAGGGGGTAAGCCGTCTGATTATCTTATCATTGACCCAAACCCCATGACAAACGAGGAGCGAGAAGCCTATGAGTTAGAACAGAGAAAGGCAGAGCTACAAGCCCAAATGGAGCGAACGCTTGCGATGTTTTCTACCTTAGGTTGAAAAAAGATAGGTTTTTGGGTATGATACGGTTGTATTATATCCAAAAATTTAAGGATTTTTTTTATGAAAAATCACTTTCTTGTTGGCTTGATTCTGTTTTTAGCTATTTTAACGCCTAGCTTTGCTAAAACTAATGTCCATAAGAGTGACTTTGATGGTTCGGTTACTATTAGAACAGAGCCTTCTTGGGTTAAATGCCCACAATCAAAAATGATGTGTCCCTTAGTTGGGTATGCATGGAGTGATGGCGAATTTGGCGAGCAGTACGCAACTTTAATTATTGAAATTAATGACAGTTGGCTAAAATCATACCAGAGTATCAATAGATTGAAGCTAAATATTGATGGCGAAGTTACAGAGCTAAATAAACTTACGCCCAACCAGCCAACCAGTTACTCACACGACCAAGTTTCTGCAATCTCTATGGACTATTTTGTTATTCCATTGGATAAACTAAACTCCTTTGAAACTGCAGCCAGCATCAAAATGCAAGTTGCCACCGACAAAGGGCTGTATGATATGATTTATAAGGGTGGTAAAAAACAAACCAGAGCAAACAAAATGCTGTCTGAGTTTATGTCTGCTCTTGAACAAAATAAGCAAAAATAACCATTGATGCCAAAATAAAGCCCCCCAAATCAACAAACTTGGGGGCTTTGGCGTTCCAAATAACGCTTGAAATTTAGACCATTTTAAGGCATAATTTTACAAAATCAAAATTATATTTAGACGCTGACGGCTTGTGCTGTTCAGCGTTTTTTTATTATTACTTTATAAGAAATCATCATGGCAAAAGTTTTATCACGCTTAGACATCTTGCTCCACGCCAACACCGCCAATTATGTGCGTGAGATGAAAAAGGCGACCGACAAGACCAAAAAAGAATTAAAGAGCGTTGCGGACTATGGCAAGCTCGTGGGTGGTCAGCTTGGTATAGCTTTTGCAACTTTGGGTAGTGCGGTGAGCGTCTCACACATCATCGCCACCGCCGACCAAATGCAAAATTTGGCAAGCCAAATCCGCTTAGCGACGAGCAGCACCGAGCAGTTTCATGCCGTGCAAACTGAGCTAAGAGCCATCGCCAATGAACAGCGGTCAAGTTTTGATGCGGTTGTGGATTTGTATTCAAACTCACAGCGGTCATTGTCCGCTCTTGGCAAAAGCCAGCAAGATGTCATCAATTTCACTCGTAACATGACTATGGCGATGAATGTTGGTGGCAGGTCAGCACAGGCTCAAGCGGCCGCTTTAACCCAGCTTGGGCAAGCGTTGGCGTCAGGGGTGTTGCGTGGTGATGAGTTTAACTCGGTCGCCGAACAAGCCCCCATTTTGATGGATTTAATCGCCAAAGAGATGGGCGTAACATCAAATGCCATCAGAGACCTTGCCAAAGACGGTAAAATCACTGCCGATGTGGTTTATAACGCTGTGGCAAAAGCCACGGACAGTCTGTCCGCCATGTCCGCTAAGATGCCAACCACGGTATCACAAGCCCTACAAGTCATTAAAAACGAGTATAATTATCTCATTGATGACATCATGAACCAAAACAGCATGATGAGCCAAAACATTGCCAATGCTGCCTTGTGGGTCGCTGAGCATTTTCGCACGCTGGTCAGTGCGGCAGCGATGGTCGGGGCGGTATGGCTTGGCATCATCGCTAAAAACTCTGCCTTAGTAACATCATTTGTTACACTGACAGGGGCAACTGTGGCAAGCACCAAAGCCAGTATTGCCAATGCATTTAGCGTACAAGGGCAAATCACGGCTTATCAAGTCCTAGAACTTAAAATACTGTCGCTTAGCACTGGCTTAGGCTTTAAGATTGTGAAGACCATACAGGCCACAACAAATGCGGTTGCCTATGCCCGTTCATTGGTTGGTTTGGCAAAAAGTTTTAATACCGCCACAGCGGCCGCACGACTACACACGCTCGCCCTAGCAGGGGTTACAACCGCTAAACGAAGTGCAATGGGCGTGGGCATTCTTGCCACTCGTGCCATCACAGGCTTGGGCGGTGCGTTTATGTCGCTTGGGCGGATCATCACCGCTCACCCCATCATCGCCATAGGGGCGGTGCTGGCATCTGTGGTGGTCAGCACGCATGGGGTGACAGGTGCGATAAACAGTTTATCTGATGCCTTTGGGGTAGTCACACTCATGGCAAAAGATTTCATCGTGTTTGTCGGTGATGGGTTTTCAATGGCGTGGGATACTGTCTCTGCCTTTGCTGATAATATGCTTGCCAAAGTGGGTGATACCACAAAGGGCAGTACGGGGGCATTTTCTAATTTCTTTGCGACCAGCCATGGCGGCTTTGTGGGTATGCTCCAAGTTGCCGCCAAAACCTTTGATTTAATTAACGCCGCCGCCAAAGCTGGAGCAAAAAACGCCCTGCATAATTTTGTACAGCTGGGCAAGACGACCAAAAATATCTTTTTGGGTATCGGCAATGCGTTTGTCTCAATCATTGAGATGATGATTAACAATGCCGCAAGAAAGATTGATTTTCTTAGCACCAAAGCGAGCAGTATGGCAAAGGTTTTGGGTATAGAAGCCAGCATTCCGCTGATTGGTACGGTCAGCCTTGGACGATTGCAATATGACAATGTTGATTTTGGGGTTGCCCACACCATCAAAGACAATAATACCAATTCAGCATACAACTATGTCACACAGCTGGCGGATAAAGCAACCCAAGCCACAAAAGCCAATGCGTCACTGGCAGACAGTTATAACAGCGTAGGCAGTGCTGCGACAAATGCGTCCGATAAAACCAAAAAAACTGCCGATGACATCACGGATGCCATCAATGAGCTTGATGCTTTGGTAGCAAAACTGCATCATGAATCCCATCAGCTGTTAAATAACAGTCTGTCGGATATGATATTTGAGACGGATAACAAACTGGGCAAGTTTTATGAGGCAACCCAAGCACAAAAACAAAAGCTTAAAGATTTGGCAGGGCAAAAAGATTTATACACCGCCACCAAAAAAGCTAATGATGAATTAAAATCATTGGCACGCACCATCAAACTTGTGGGCAAGCAGACGCCTTTTGATGAGCTGGCACATGATTTGTTTGATGTTCGCCATGAGATGAGTGTGTTAAATGGTGAAACCAAAAACAACTTATTGCTTTGGGCGGCAAATGCCGAAAATGCCAAATTGGCGTTTGAGCTTAATCAAAGAAGCAGCCAAATCAAACATGATGCCATGCTATCAAATCACGCATCATCATATCAGCGTGAACTGCTAAACATTGAGCGGCAAAACAATGAAGAGCTACAAAAATACGCAGGATTAAAGCAAGATGGCACAGAGCATATTTATGAGCAGATTAAGGCAAATCTACAACTACACGCCACCGAACAAAAAAAATTGGCAACACACAAGGCGTATATGCAGCTGGTGTTTGACAGTCGCAGTGAAGAAGAAAAACGCCTTGACATTCTGGATGAACAATTAACCATCTTAGCCGAACAGCACCGCCTGCACGGCACCGATGTGTCTGCCCAAAGCAGACAGCTGATGAGTGAGCTGCTTGATTTGCCCAAGCCTGACAGCTCTGCTTTTGATGAGCTTAACTTTGAACATGAAACCCGCCTAAATCGCTTAGGGCGGTTTATGGATAAACAAAAACAGCTTTATAAAGACAACGAAGACGCACTCACACAGATAGCACAAGAAGGGGTGGCGGCAAGGATTGCCATTGATGAAGCGTACCAAGACGCCAAACGCACGCTGATACTCAGCCAAAGTGAAAATATCTTTGAATCGCTGGCGTCCATCACCAAAGACAGCCTAGGCGAGCAGTCTCGGCTATATCGTGCCATGTTTGCCATGCAACAAGGCTTTGCCATCGCCCAAGCTGGTCTTGCCATGCAGCAGGCCATCAGTAAAGGTCTTGCCAAGGGTTTCCCTGAGGGGCTGGCAGATATGGCGACAGCCGTATCTCATGGGGCGAAGATTGTCAGCGCCATTAAATCGGTGGTCATGCCAGTGGGTCAAGCTCACGACGGCATTATGAGCGTGCCAAAATCAGGCACTTGGAATCTAGAAAAAGGCGAGCGTGTACTGCCACGGCATACCGCCAAAGCCTTGGATGACAAGTTAGATAAAATCGGTACAGGCGACCGCCCTGTGAATGTCGTTATCAATAACTATTCAGGCGAAAAGACCGATGTACAACAAATGCCAAATGGTGACATGATGGTAACTATTGGTAAGATGATTGATAATAAGGTGGATGCTAGGGTCAATCAGCGTTTTATTCAAGCACGCCGACAAGGCGGTGAACTTTACGGGAGATAGTATGAAAGAAGAATATGTTCAAGCATTGGCTGGCGGTATTGCCAAAATTTAATTTTTACCAAGATAAACTCAAAATATAAACCAAACCTACCGATATCGGTAGGTTTTTTGTTGGGGTAAATAATGAAAACCTTCACTTGGAAAATGAACATGGGAGCGTCCGCCAGTGTTCACCATAACATTACTAAAACCCAATTTGGCGACGGCTATGCCCAGCGTGTAAGTCACGGCATTAACAATCAGCGTACCGATTGGGTGGGGTCAAAAACAGGCGATTGGCAAACGGTCATCTTGCCCATCAAAACCTTTCTTGATGAACACAAAGGCGTGATACCGTTTTTGTGGACAAACCCACACGGACAAACCAAAAAATATGTCTGTGAAAATTATGAGATCAGTCAGAAAAAAGGCAACTTTTGGGAAATTAGCCTAAAATTTGAACAGGTTTTTTAACCCAAACCGCCCATTTGATAGGCGGTTTTTCATCGTCCTTTTGGACACAACCGCCCCATTTAGCTTGGGGCTTTTTTTAGGAGCAAAAAAATGAGTGAAACAACTCTAACCGAACTATCACGCACCGAGGCACAGGTATTACAGAGCTTTATCGCACAGGTGGACTTTTGGAAAAACCAACACGGCGATAAAGCTGCCACCATTGAAGTCATCTACTACCCTGAGGATGACGGCTTTGAAGTGAGTAACAATGAGCCGAATAACGGCGTGCTAAAACGCAATCGCACCACGGCGTTTCGTGCTGACCTTTTAGCGTGGGCGTCCAATCAACTGCGTCAACTACAAGGCTGGGACAACAGCCAAACGGTCACCGCCTTTATTCTGTCTTTTAAGGACAATCGCTATGGGGTGCGTGCTGCCCTTGCCAGTGAAGCCACAGACAAGGCAGATGATGGGGCTGAACAGGCTGAACAAGATAAGTAAGCTAAGGTAAGTTTAACTTACTGGTTAAACTGGGAAGTAATAGCCTAAGTGCTTAGCGTTATGCAGGCACTTGGGCGGATTAATCAAATGAGATTGCCATGAGTTTTAACACAGACATACAACAAACCACTGTACAAGGCTTTATTACCTTGTACGAATTAGACGCACGAAAATTGGGCGGTGAGATTTACCGTTTTCATGGGCATAACGATGGGGTGATTAGATGGCAGGGGCAGGATTTTCATCCCATCGCCATCAAGGCAGACGGGCTTGAGATGCGTTCAGACGGCCGTGCTTCTACCCCTACTTTGATTATTCATAACGACATTGGTGGCATACCCCAAGCCTTACGATTTTTATGCCTAAAGTTCGGTGATTTTGTAGGGGCTAAATTAAAAGTCATTCATACATTAGCAGAATATCTGACCAGTGCTGACGAACAAAACTTTAAAATCCAAAACTGGTACATTGAGCAAAAAACAAGCCAGACCAATGTCACCACCACCTTTGAATTATCAAACCCTGTGGACTTTGAAGGGCAAAAAATCCCTGTGCGTCAAATCACCAGCTACTGCCATTGGGCGGTCTGTGGTCGTTATCGTGGCGAAGAATGTGGCTATATCGGCACCAACCGCTTTACCACAGACGGCAAGCCCACCGACAATCCAGCACTAGACAGATGTGGTGGGCGAATGACCGAATGCAAACTAAGAGATAATGAACAGCGATTTGGCGGATTTCCTGCCGCTGGGTTGGTGGGTTAGTCAAGCGTTTTGGCATACTCAACCAAAGCGATTTTGATTGCCATTGCCTTTGAGCAATCCTTATGAGCCATAATCTGATTTAAGGCATCTAAAACATGAGGCTCCGTATGGCTAATGACAAGTCCGATGCGTGCCAGTGACTTATCAAAATAGTTAGCGGTTGCTTTTTTGCGTGCTTGCGGGCTTGCTTTATCTGCCATAAAAAATCCTTGATTTTTATAAAAATGGTGCTATGATAATGGGTAAGGAGTGGCTAGGCGTTTCCACCTAACCTGCCTTAGTAGCTGCAACTACCTTAGGCTTTATACCGTTAGTAAGCTGGATAGCTTAGCAACAGCAGGGCAATGATGATTGTGAGTCTTAGCATTGCCTTTCCTCCTTATGTTACCGCTAGGCTTGTCCTAGCCCAATCAACACCCCTTGTGTTGATGAAATGTATTGTATTACAATATACAAATAAAGTCAATTAATTTCTGCGTTTTTTCGCAAAATTATTTGGCTTTTTTATTTTATAAGCCTTTGAATTATAAACAAATATTCAGCCGTCCAAGTACAACTTGGGCGGTTTTTTATTGGATAAACCATGCGACTAACTAAAAACCTACAACAACAAATCATAACCCATGCTCAGGATGTATATCCTAACGAGTGCTGTGGTGTGATTATTGATGGTCAATACCACCCTTGTACCAACATCGCCCCCAATCCTGCCAATGCGTTTGAGATTGATACTGCCGAATGGGTGGTATTGTCTAACCGTGGCGACATTGAAGCGATTGTCCATAGCCACCCAAACGGTGAACCCTTACCATCTGAAGTGGATAAGGTGCAAATGGGCTTACATGACATAGATTGGGTGATTGTGGGCTTAGGTCATACACCGACAGGGGCAACATACTGCGACATCAAACGCCATAAGCCTACCACTTATCAAAGCCCACTTTTAGGGCGTGAGTATTATCATGGCGTACAAGATTGCTATAGTCTAGTACAAGACTATTACAGCCGTGAGCTTGACATCACACTGCCAAGCTTTGCACGATCTGATGACTGGTGGGAAAACCCAAACCATGAACCACTTTATGAAAATAACTTCACCAAAGCAGGTTTTATCAAGATACAAGATGAAACCGACTTACAAAAGCACGATGTCATCTTGTGCCGTGTTGGGCGTACCCATCATGTCAATCATGCTTTGATTTATGTGGGCGATGGCAAGTTAAAAAGCGAAACCATGCCTGATTGTGTGGGTAATGCCCTAATTTTGCACCACCCCCATGGCGGTCTTAGCGTGCGTGAGATTTATGGGGATAGTTGGCAAAGACGAACCGCCCTTATTGTCAGACATAGAGAGTTATCATGAAAACCATCCAGCTACACGGCATTTTAGCCAAAAAGTTTGGTAGATTTTTTAAATTAGATGTTAAAAGTGCCAAAGAAGCTTGCCATGCTTTAGCAACCCAAATCCCTGCCTTTGGTCAATTTATGGCAGACAGTGAGCAACTGGGTTATCGTTTTGCGGTATTTAACGGTAAAAAACAAAACCAAAAAACCAACATCGGTGAAAATCAGTTGAATGACATCACCACTGCCAATCACATTCACATCGTCCCAAAAGTCATTGGCTCTGGTGGTAAAGCATTGGGCTGGATACAAGTAGTTGTTGGGGTAGCACTCATTGCAACGGGTGTTGGTGCAGGGATTGGAGCAGGTCTTACTTTGTCGGCAGCTGTTGCCGCCAATATCGGTATGATTGGTGCAGGTGCAGGACTATTATTGGGTGGCGTGTCAGCCTTAATGATGCCCACCCCCAAACTTGATGTTGCCAACGAAGATGGCAATAAACCCAACAACGGCTTTGGCGGTGCGATAACAACAGTCGCACAAGGTAACCCTGTCCCTATCCTTTATGGGGAGCGAGATGTGGGTGGGTTTATCGTATCGGCAGGTATCAGCGTTTGAGGTAGAATATGAACATACACGGCTCAAAAAAACAAAAAGGTCAAGCAAGAAAACCAACCATCGCCACCGATAATTTGGTTGCTACTAGCTATGCCCAAATCTTGTACGGTCTTTGCGAGGGCGAGATTGCAGGCCTAGCAGACGACGGCAAATCCATTCGTCTTGAGAATACACCGCTCATCAATGACAATGGCGAGCCAAACTTTGAGGGCGTGTCTTGGGAGTTTCGCACAGGCACGCTTGACCAGACGCATATCGCAGGATTTCCGTCGGTTGAAAACGAACACAACATTGGCGTTGAGTTACGGCACGACCGAGATTGGACAAGACAAATTAACAATCGTGAATTGTCCGCCGTGCGTGTGCGTCTAAACTTTAACGCCCTTAAAGAACAAAAAGAAAATGGCGACATTACAGGTTATGCCATTTCTTATGCGATTGATGTACAAACAGATGGCGGCAGCTTTGTTGAAGTCTTGACCGACACCGTGCGAGGTAAGGCATCACAGGGCTATAAAAAAGCCCACCGTATTGATCTGCCTAACGCTGGCACGGCTAAACGCTGGACAATTCGTGTTCGTCGTATCACACCCAATCGTGATAGCGAATTGGTTGCTGATACGATGAGCATTGACGCACTGACCGAGATTATTGATGCTAAATTGTCTTATCCTTGTACAGCACTGCTTGGCATATCTTATGACGCCAAAACTTTTAATAACATTGCTAAAATTGCCGTGCGATTAAAGGGTAAAATTATCCAAGTACCTAGTAATTACAATGCAGAGACAAGACAATACAATGGACTATGGGACGGCTCATTTAAGTTTGCTTATTCCAACAACCCTGCGTGGGTATTTTATGACCTTTGCACCCACAAACGCTATGGCTTAGGTGAAAGATTATCTGGCATGGTAGATAAATGGCGACTGTATCAGATTGGGCAGTATTGTGATGAATTGGTGGATGATGGCAAAGGCGGACAAGAGCCAAGATTTACTTGCAATGTCTACATTCAAAAAGCAGACGATGCGTATCGTGTACTGCAAAACTTAGCTTCAGTGTTTCGTGGGTTATCGTTTTGGGATGGACAAAACATTGTTGTTGATAGCGACACGCCCAAAGACCCTGTTTATACCTTTAGCCCTGCAAATGTCGTGGGCGGTGAGTTTAGCTATACAGGGACAAGAGCAAGAGACCGCCATACTTTATCAAAAGTTGCTTGGGATAATCCAGAGAATAACTTTACTACTGAATACGAGCTGATTCCTGATGAAGAAGCAATCGCCAAATATGGCGTGCGTACGCTAGATATTTCAGCCTTTGGCTGTACATCCAAAGGACAGGCACAAAGAGCAGGGATTTGGGCATTAAAAGCGGAGCAATTACAGACCCAAACGGTAACTTTTAAAACAGGGCTACAAGGCTTTATTCCGCAAGTTGGGCAAGTGATTAATATTGCTGATAATGTCTTTGCAGGGCGTGCGATAAGCGGTCGGATTGTCAATGTAAACGGCAAACAAATCACGCTTGACCGTGTGGCAGGTAAAATTGGCGATATCTTAACGGTAGCAACGGCAGACGGCATTGTCTCATCGCAAATTACCGCTGCCCAAGGTGAAATACTTACCTTAAAACAAGCGTTAAATGTAGCAAATGAAAGCATTTGGGCAATCATCTCAGATGATTTGAAGTTAAAACAATTTCGTATCTTGACCATTGCTCAAAATGATGATGCTACCTTTGATATTACCGCATTAGAATACAACCGCCAAAAATATGCTGTCGTTGATAACGGAGCTATGGTAACTCAAGAGCCGTTTACCGTGCTAAAAGTCGCCACAATATCCGCCCCAAAATCGGTTGCACTCACAGCACACACTCGCACTCATCAGGGGCAGGCGGTTACCACGCTGAACATTGCATGGGAACAAGTGTCTGGTGCGGTAGCGTATATCGTAGAATGGCGAAAAGATGATGGCAACTGGCAAACTTTGCCAAAAGTATCAGGGCAGAGCGTAGACATTGATGGCGTCTATGCAGGGGCGTATCAAGCAAAAGTGCGAGCGATTGACGCCTTTGATAATGAAAGCCTAGCAACATCAAGCCAATTAACACAAATCACAGGCAAACAAGGCAAACCGCCACGCCCCATCAATCTTAGTGTGCAGGGGGTATTGTTTGGCATGAATTTAGGGTGGAATTTTGCCCGTGGTTCTGATGACACCAATTACACTGAGATTGAGGTTAGCCCTGACGGTCGCTCAAATATCGCAACCCTTGGTACTTTTGCTTACCCCACCAATAAGCATGAGATTACAGGCTTACAAGGCAATTTACGCCAGTTTTATCGTGCCAGAATTGTAGACAAACTGGGTAATACATCAGATTGGACAGACTGGGCAAGTGGCACAACATCAGCGAACGCTGATAAAGTGCTTGACATGCTGTCAGGTCAGATTAGCCAATCTCATCTTGACCAAAGTTTACGCACGCCAATTGGCAAGATTGGCACAATTGAAAGCAACATCAGCGGTATTAACAGCAAGATACCAAGCATTGAAAGCAATATTGGGGTGATTAACAGCAAAATCCCAAGCATTAATAAAATTCCAAGCATTGAAAGTGCTATCAATAGCGTTAACAGCAAGATACCAAGTATTGAAAGTGCGGTAAATTCAGTCAATGGCAATCTTAGCACGCTAAACAGCCAGCTTGCCACCGCTCAAAACGAGCTAAGCACCGCCAAAAGTACGCTACAAATCGTTGTGGGTAATATTACCACTGAGCGTAACCGCATTACCGCCGCCATCTTTGATATTAATGCCCTGCAAGCTGATAAAAATGCAAAAACGCAAGAAATCGCTAATCTAACCCAAACGGTGGGGTCTCATACCTCATCAATCCGTGAATTGGGGGTAGCTACAGGGGATTTGTCCCAAAAATACAACCAAATCAAAACGCAGGCGGATAATACAAACAGCGAAATCACAGCGATTAAGCAAACCCAAAGCGGACAGGCGACAAGTGTTGAACGGCTCGGGGCAAGATTTGACAACTTGTCCGCCGGGGGCAGAAATCTTATTATAAATAGTGGCGTAGTTGTACAAAATGACAGCTATCCCATCCGCTCATACCCACTTGCCCCCAACCACGGTCTAGCAGATGGCGATGATGTGGTCATCACCATCTGGGGTCAGCTTGCAGACAGCAAAACGGCATTTTATGCGTACAACTCGGGCGGCTGGGTTAGGCTAGGTAGATTTAGCAAAATCAGTGACGGCGTGTATGTGCTAAAAACCCCTTGGGCGGTCAGCTTAGGCGTAAACACAGCAAGCAATACTGCTCTAAACATCTATCCGTTTCCGCAATCCCAAACTGGGGAAAGTCGCATTGATAAGATCAAGCTGGAGCGTGGCAACATCGCAACAGATTGGACAGCAGCTCCAGAGGATTTGCAAGAGCAATTAACTGCTCAGCTTGCAAACAAAGCAAGCACAGCGTCAGTTAATAGCTTAACTGAAAGCTTAGCAAATAAAGAACAAGCACTGTCAAGACGAATTGGCACAGTTGAAAGCTCAGTAAGCGGTAACACATCTAGTATTAATACACTTAACCAAAGCTTAACAGACAAAGAGCGTGCGTTGTCAAGAAAGCAAGAGCAATTAACTGCTCAGCTTGCAAACAAAGCAAGCACATCAAGCGTTAATAGCTTAACTGAAAGCTTAGCAAGCAAAGAACAAGCACTGTCAAGACGGATTAATACTGTCGAAAGCTCAGTAAGCGGTAACACATCTAGTATTAATACACTTAACCAAAGCTTAACAGACAAAGAGCGTGCGTTGACAAGAAAGCAAGAGCAATTAACTGCACAACTTGCAAACAAAGCAAGCAGTGCTGATTTACAAAGCGTGCAACAGACTTTGACGACGAAAGAGCAGGCGTTGACTGAGCAGATTAACACCGCTAAATCCGAGCTAGGCGGTCGCATTACACAAATCAGCGATGAGACACGCACGCTAAGCGACGCTAATAGAACAATCGGTGAGCGTATCAATCGCTTGGATAGTGAGATATATTCGCCAAATTTATTGCGAGATGGTGATACCCCCAAAACATCAAGCAATTGGAGCCTTGATTTCCCCATCACTGAAAGCTTGCAAGCAGGCAGACGAGTATATATCAGCTTAAACGGTGCAAGCGGTTTAACATCTGTTGCTGTATATAACTCAAGTCCAGCAGGGGCGGCAAAAGTTGGCGATTTGACAAATGATGGCGGTGTTTGGCGTGGTGAATTTGACTGGGTGAGCTATGGTAATAATAATGTGTTACAGTTTTATCGTGAACCTCGTTCATCAGCCCAAACTGTAACCGCAAGCTTGACAACATCAAATGGCTCAAAGATTGCAAATCTTGAGCGAACGCTAACAACAAAAGAGCAGGCGTTGAGCGAGCGGATTAACACAGTCGAAAGCTCTGTTAGCGGTAATACTTCTAGTATTAACACACTTAATCAAAGCTTAACAACGACAGAAAGGGCGTTGACAACAAAGCAAGAGCAATTAACTGCACAACTTGCAAACAAAGCAAGCACATCAAGCGTTAATAGCTTAAGCGACAGTTTAGCGACGAAAGAACGAGCGTTGTCAAGACGCATTGGCACTGTTGAAAGCTCTGTTAGCGGTAATACTTCTAGTATTAACACACTTAATCAAAGCTTAACAACGACAGAAAGGGCGTTGACAACAAAGCAAGAGCAATTAACTGCACAACTTGCAAACAAAGCAAGCACATCAAGCGTTAATAGCTTAAGCGAAAGCTTGGCAAGCAAAGAGCGAGCACTGTCAAGACGAATTGGCACAGTTGAAAGCTCAGTAAGCGGTAATACTTCAAGTATTAATACACTTAACCAAAGCTTAACAGACAAAGAGCGTGCGTTGACAAGAAAGCAGGAGCAATTAACCGCTCAGCTTGCAAACAAAGCAAGCACATCAAGCGTTAATAGCTTAAGCGAAAGCTTGGCAA